>Ga0335085_10000361_pt1 | contig 133023 bp, 106 predicted proteins | sample Lox_Sample_45_FD_206712 | JGI IMG/M metagenome (GOLD analysis project Ga0335085, IMG submission 206712) | Soil microbial communities from Loxahatchee National Wildlife Refuge, Florida, United States - Lox_Sample_4.5 | ecosystem: Environmental > Terrestrial > Soil > Wetlands | place: USA...
CGAGATGGTCGAAGGCGCCGCGCCCAGCTGTTCCTCGATCGCGCGGTAGGAAGTGCCTTCATCCAACAACAAAACGATCCGCATCCGTTGCGCCACGCTCGCCGGCAGGGTGCGCTTCCGCAGGTACACTTCTTGTCTTCAGCCTAGCAACCCATCGGCTTCGAACAACCGGCCCGGGGTTCGCCACCGATGGCTAGCATCGCCCAGAACGGACCTCAATCGGAAATCCGGAATCCTGAAGCCCGCGCGAATACGGGATGTATTGCGGAACGTGCCACACTCTATTGAGTTTGCCAGGCACTGGCATCGTGTGGTCATGCGACCAAACCGTGATCCAGCGTTTTGGATCGCTCGTCCTAGTGCTGCAGCAGGAGTGCCTTCAGAATCAAGGGCCGAGAGGCCGTCAGAGTGAAGCTCGGGCACGATGGAAAGGGGAATGCATGGCTGTCTACTTGCAATAACGAAGAATTTGACTATCGGAGTATCGAGTAAGAACTACACCCTTAGCTCATTTACCAGGTACATTTTTCCTGGTGCGTTTTAGAATATTTGCAGCAACCAGTAGAACGTACCGTGGCCGTTAAAGTGCTGCCAAACAAGACGGCAATCCAAGGACCGAGACTAGCCTCGATCACTGGATCAGCAATTTTCGGTGCGCGACTAAGGGGAGGCACGGATTGGAGCGTGAAGAAAGTAACGGTACTCTTGACTTGGAGCTAATCGGCGTTGCGTACTAGACTGTGTTCTTTTAGCTTGGTGTGTTTGTCTGGGTGTTTATACGGCCAACCTTGGACTGGCATTATCAGTTCTCCCCGTGCGATAGACTGGCGAAATGCAGGCGTAGTCGGCGGGATCCCGGACGCAGCTTGGACACGATGCACAACAACCGCCTGCAATAGCGTTGCCACCGGCCCGGCAGGTTCCATCACGGCGGCGCAGATAAACAGCGCGATCTCCTCGGCGCCGCCCAACACCTATGTCTATCTTCCCGCAGGAACTTATACAGGGCTGTCAACAACGATCAATATGAAAAGCAATGTCGTGTTGCGTGGCGCGGGTGCGGATAAGACGATTCTGAAGTTTGTCAATGGGTCTGCTGGATGCGCGAACGGAGCCGTGGTTTGCTTTGAGAGTGGAGACAATCAGTATCAATATTCGATTGCTAACGGGGGCACCTGGACGGCTTCGAGTTACGCGCAGGGAACAACGCAGATCACGTTGACCAAGATTGTGGGCAGCCCGCCCGCTGTGGGAAACCTGATGGTGCTCTTTCAGGCCGACGCAACATCGGATACCGGAACGATCTGGAACTGCCAGGGCGTAACCAGCAACACGTGCTCCGACGAGAACCAGCAGGGCAACAATGGACCGGCACTGAACAAAGGCGGATCACAGGGCCTTTGCTCGTCTCTTGCAGCGACATGCAGCCAAACTCAGACAGTGACTGTAACGGCGGTCTCAGGCAGCGGGCCCTACACCGTGACGTTCACGCCCGGCCTGTATTCCCCATTCTGGAGTGCAACTTATTCCCCGGCCGCCTACTGGTCAACCAATGCACCCATCTCAAATGCAGGCCTAGAAGATGTAACCTTGGATATTGCCGCCATCACAACGAGTTCCGTCGTTGCCAATACCCTAGTTGAATTCTATTGGGCGACGAACTGCTGGGTCACTGGCGTTCGGACGCTGAACATCGCCAGTCCGCCCTACCGGAACAATATGTGGATGTACCAGGCGGTCCACAACACGATCCAGAACAATTACGTCTATGGTTCGAACGGGTACGACTTGAGCTACGGTATCGAGTCTGGCTACGCAACCTCCGACAACCTGATCTACAACAACATCCTTCAGCACACCGCGACGGCGGAGATTTGCAATGGTTGTCAGGGAAACGTTTGGGCGTTCAATCTTTCGGTGGATAACTATTACACCGCAGAAGGAACGTCGCCAAATTTCCAGCAGGCGGACTCCTATCCAGTCCACCAGGACGGCTCCTATCTCCAGCTATTCGAGGGCAACGTCGGGTCCAAGCTCGTCGGAGACGCGATCCACGGGACGGGCTGGATGAACACAGCGTTCAGGAATTACTGGTCAGGCCGCGACGGCGTGTTCAAAACCTCAAGCACGCAGGTTGTGGACATGGAATCCTACGCCCGCTATTTCAACCTCGTCGGCAACGTTCTGGGGACGCCAGGGTACCACACAACTTACAAAGACATCCCTGCTTCTTCGACCGACAACACAGGATGCAACAACACCGGCCCGCACAGCATCATGACACTCGGTTGGGCGCAAGGGAACGGATGCTACACAGGTGGCGTCCTCAATGATGTTAAAGTAGCTCCTTATCTTTACTTGTGGGGAAACTATGACACGGTGACCGGAGGGGTTCGCTGGTGCGGGAATTCGTCGAACACCGGATGGTCTACTACTTGCTCCAGCACATCAGAGGTTCCGACCGGATTATCGTCTTATGCGCAAACGGTCCCGTCCACCGAAAGCCTGCCAAATTCTTTCTTCTTCTCATCCGCACCACCCTACTGGACCACGAATTGGGGCACTCCGCCGTGGCCCGCAATCGGCCCGGACGTGACAGGCGGCACGGGACCGGGTGGTCACGCATATTCGATCCCAGCCCAGTTAGTGTTCAGCAACACGGCTTTCGACTCGAACTATGCTTCGCAGGCAACGATATCGTCGATCGCCGAGAGCGGCACCACGGCAACGATGACCCTGGGCGCGTCCGCCCCGGCCGCGTTCGCACAGTATCAGTCGTTCTGGATCACCGGCAGTTCAGTATCCGGCTACAACGGTCTATGGCAGGTAGCGACGGTATCGGGTAGTACAATAACGTTCACCGCTACCTCTGGCCTAGGGTCAGCGAGTGGAGGGACAGCCACAGCGAACGGGATCCATGTATTCAACGCGAACACGGACTACCCTTCCTCTGCGCTATCCTCTGGTTCCGTCAGTCCGCCGGCATCTTTATCGGCAACAGTCCAGTGATGGACGACTAACGCCCAAACTCGATCATGATTTAAGCCGATCGCGCCCCCCCCGCAGCAACCGCGGACATCACTCAGGACGGCCATCCTATGTCCCGAGCGGCGGAGGGGCCGCGGAAAGGGTCGAGATTAAGAAGAGCTGTATAGCGAAGAGCAGATCATTACATCTGGCCGCACAATTCGTTGGAGTAACTGACCTCGGCGGGGTTTCGCAATGGGCTTTCTTGCGCGCTGCTAAGTTTGAATCCGCCGGAACGCTTCGGGTCTCAAGGCGACCCTGCGGGCTGTCTTTCGCTCGGCCTGACCCCCGGCGCGTTCTGCCCCGAGATCCTCAGATCAGTGCGAAGGAAAGCCTCGAAAGCGGTGTCGGTGAATGGCAACTCTCTACTTGAAAAATGGTCCTAATTGAGGGGTAAGGTCACTATCGTTGGCGGATCGAGCGGCTCTTTCCTTGGCAGCAGAACTTTAGCCGCCTCGTCACCTGCTACGAACACTCCTTGGATAACTTTGACCTCGGCTACTGTTTCATCCTTCTCCGCTATTATGAGATGCGCTCTAGCGGGACTTGAGCAAAAACACGACCTCTTTTACCGGGTTTTCGGCTAACGGCTTCTTAAATCACCACAGAAACCTGATCTTCATCGCGTTCCAGCAGCAGTCAGCGAATTTCAGTGACATTATTCTACAGCATAGGAGTGCGGGGTTTTCCTACCGGAAAGCGTCTGGAAAGGCTGATTTCAGGCCTCGAGACATACTTCTCCAAAGGTGCTCGCGGAGCTTTACTCTTTACACGAGCGGCAATCTGGTGTCGATGACAAAAGAGGCTTGAATTCCCGTCCGGTTGCTCACAACCTGACCATCCTGGCACCTTGTGTCGCTTCTTTGGTTGTAAATGACCTGCTAACAGCAGTTTTCTTAATTGTGTACTGAGGTCTGTGGTGGTCGGTCTCGGCCCGAAGGGTCCGTTGGAGGTTTTTTGACGCCGTTTGATGCAGCAGATGAGTTTCGGCCCGTCGCGGGCGGGGGTGGTCTACGCCGTCTCGCCGTCCGAGGCGCTGGGGTATCAATGCTTTCAACAAGCATTGGGATAGCAGTCCAGATGATCGCCACCATAGTCCTGGCACGGCTGCTTACACCTGCAGATTTTGGCGTCGTCACGATGGTCACGACATTTAGCCTATTATTCGTGAATTTTGGGCTGAACGGGTTCACAGAAGCCGTCGTCCAGCGGGAACATCTGAACTGCGCCCTGGCAAGCAACCTGTTCTGGATCAATGTCGGGGCTGGTCTTCTGCTAACAATCGGGTTTGCCGCGTCGGGCTCTCTACTGGCCGCATTTTACCGTAACGCGCACGTGGCGCACGTCGCGGTCGGCCTCTCCCTTACCATTCTCTTGACAAGTACCTCGGTGTTGCATGTAGCCTTGCTCAAGCGCGCCATGTGCTTTACTTGGATCTCGGCCAACGATCTGGTCAGCCGGGCTGTTCTAGTCGTCGTGTCCATCGTACTCGGCTGGGCGGGATGGAGTTACTGGGCTCTGGTTGCCGGAGCCGTCGCCCAGTCATTGTCGCGCTCCCTCGGCGCTTGGATTCTGTGTCGTTGGGTCCCGAACCTTCCGCGCCAAGTGGCCGGGACCGGTTCGATGGTACGCTTCGCGATGAACGTCTATGGTTTCTTTGGGCTGAACTATGTGAAGACCAACATGGATAATCTCTTGGTGGGTTGGTACTTTGGTTCCGGTGCATTAGGACTTTACAAGAGGGCATTCGATTTATTCTTCCTTCCAGGGAACCAATTCCTTGACCCAGTGTCGGCAGCAGCCGTGCCCACTTTATGTCGAATGACTAACGATCCGGAGAGGTACCGGCGATACCTCCTACGGGCCTTCTCAATCCTCGCCTTTGTCGGCATGGGTCTGGGTGCGTACCTAAGTTTGGCGGGAACAGATCTGATTCTTGTGCTGCTCGGACCCACATGGGATGAGGCCGGGAGAATCTTCAGATTCTTTGGGCCAGGAGTCGGCGCTATGTTTCTCTACGCGCCGTGGGGATGGATACCCCTTTCCATCGGAAGAGCAGATCGCTACTCCCGTTGGGGAATTGTAGAGCTGACCTTGACGGGCTTTCTATTCTTCGTGGCACTGCCATGGGGTCCCAAGGGTGTCGCTCTAGCCTGGTCTGGGTCCTACTGGATCCTCACGCTTCCTGCAACCTGGTACGCAGGCAGGCCCATCGACTTTGGGATCGCCCCGGTGATCGCAGTAGTTTGGAAATATATTGTTTCCTCTGTGTTGGCTGCTGGTACCTGTGCCTTACTCTTCACGCAATTCCCTTCTTTCGGCGCACTATCGGGTGGAATTGGCGCAATCATTCGGATCGGAACAACCTTTTTGGTCTTCGGAACCTTGTATGTGGCTGTAGCCGTCCTCCTACACCGCGGCTGGGAACCCCTCCGTCAGATCACGAGGCTTTTATCGGATTTGGGATTGCGCGCCGTAACATCAACGCCATCGCCTTCCTCTGAACCCGGTCAAACTGACAACTATAGTCGACTTGTGCAAGAATCCTAGCTTTCTCGGCCATGATGGACATCTATTCGACAACTGCGAAGTGTTTTTGCGACGTGCCGAGCGAATCAACGGCTACATCCAGCAATTGGGTGTTTAGGGCTTCCGGCGTGGGCGCCGCCGAGGCCCTCAAGGATCACCTTGATGCTACAAACAACTGATAGCTTCCCCTTGCAACTGGTCACCGATCGACTTCAGCGCAACGCTGACATTACGGACATGTTGTTGGTAGATGCCAGTTTTCAACACGCGACAGCGCGAGTAGCGATTCAAATAGCGAACTCGATTCCTTCCGGCAGAACAGTCCTTGTTTTTGTAACGGACTAAGCGCTGCCGACGCACGGCATCTTCCTGCTGAGTTACAGCCGCCATCTAGGAAAGAGACACGCGCATTGCCAGCGCCAGATTTGAGCGTTAATTCGTCGTCTGTCACCGCCTTTGGGAATGACTACGGCTTTGATAATGTGCTCGCACGTCAACTGGAACCTCTCGGTAGAGAGGGTAACGTAATTGTCGGCATTTCAACGAGCGGGCGCCCCTCGTAACGTATTGCGTGCGCGAGAGATAGCGAACTCGAAACCGATTCCTTGCCGTCACATTCACCGGTGCGCCGGGCGGACTTCTTCGAAATATCGCCGATTGTACCATCCGCGTTCCGACGGACAACACCCCGAGAATTCAGGAGTGTCATATTCTTACAGGTCACATAATCTGCGAGATTGTCGAGGAGATACTTTTCGAAGATTCGACGGCTAACGCGGGCACCCGCTTTCACAGCGCTCTTGCCGCTGTAGCACATACACAGCAGATATGATTCGGATTGTGTTTTCTCCGCGGGCAACAAACGCAAACGCGCCGGCCGTTTTCATTGACCGTGACGGAGTTATTAATTGTAAAAGAGCGAATGACTACGTACTGGAATGGAGGCAGTTCGTCTTCGTCCCCGGTATACGGCAAGCACTAAGGGACCTTTCAACACTTCGTCTGCCGATGATAGTTATTTCTAACCAGGCGGCGGTCGGTAAGGGATTGCTTCAGCCTCTAGTTCTCGGAGAGATTTCAGCCAGACTTAATAGGACTTTGCTGTCCGATGGCGTATCCCTGAACGCCTGCTATTACTGCCCGCATCGAATTGAGGAGTGCTGCGATTGCAGGAAACCAAGATCGGGAATGCTTCGGCAGGCTGCGGCAGATTTCGCTATTGACTTAGCACGATCGATCTTTATCGGCGACTCCGAGACTGATGTCCAGGCTGCGCAGTCGGCAGGCTGCCGGCCCATCTTGTTCGGCCCGGATGTTATCTCAGACCTGCAAACACAAGAGTGGGCCGAACACGTTCCCGTGGCGCGGACAGCGAAAGACCTATTCGAGGTTGCTGAGACATGCCTGCAGCTCACTTAATCCTGGACTGGCAACGCCTGACTTGTTCTCTGGAGCACAGCCGGGAACTAGCTTGGACCCTCGCGCCACCCAAGGTTCGGGCAAGTATGCCCTCTGCGGCTACCGTGCGATCAGGGCGGTCCTATATCTACTAGCCTTCCGCAGATCTTGGTTTTTTCAAGCAGTTGTGTATGTAATATCATCAGTGGCATGACGCAATCAGGCACTTCCAACTAGTAGTGACTCGATTCCAAGGCAGCTGACGACAACGGTACTCATGCAGAGCAGGACGGACATGAAGAACCTAGCGCAAGATTCAACCCGGCCTCTACTGGATCGTTTTCGTTGTACCGATGATCTCCCTGGCTTCGAACTGAACGGACAGCTCTCTCATGACTCGGGGTATTTTCGATTCGGACCGAATATCACGTGTTATGGGCAATGCTCGTCTGGTCTTCCTGCAAAACGCCTGACGGATCCGCTGCACGACGCCCGCGGGCACGTGTCCATCGATGGGCCAGCGGTACAACTGCCTTTCGATTTTGCTCAAGTCGTGGATAACCTTCGTTATGAGCGATACTTGATCAACTCCCTGGAGGAGTACAGAGCCATCAATGTCCTACGAAGCATGTATTACTTCGTACGACCGTTCATGCCACCCTCAGTGCGGAGGTCTCTTCAAAAACTGTATTTCCGTGATTGGGACAAGGCACCGTTTCCAACGTGGCCGGTCGATCACACCATAGAGAACATTTTAGAACAATTGCTTGTACTGTCGATGAAGTCTCGGAACATCCAACGGATTCCCTTCATCTGGTTCTGGCCCAATGGCGCTAGTAGTTGCACAATGGTTACGCACGATGTTGAAACACGTGCTGGTATGGATTTCTGCGGGCAAGTGATGGACCTAAATGACTCTTTCGCGATCAAGACATCCTTTCAACTCGTGCCTGAAAAGCGATATGCAATTCCTTGGCAGCTATTGGATTGCATACGAAAACGAGGCTTCGAGATAAACATTCACGACCTGAACCATGATGGACGTCTCTTCAGGAACCGCAAGGAGTTTCTGCATCGTGCCGAACGAATCAACGACTACGGCCGGCAATTTGGCGCTTTGGGCTTTCGCTCTGCAGTGATGTATCGAAATGTTGAGTGGTATGATGCACTAGATTTTTCCTACGACATGTCGATCCCCAATGTCGCGCATCTGGATCCTCAGCGAGGCGGCTGCTGTAGCGTGTTTCCTTTCTTTGTCGGAAAGATTCTGGAGCTTCCTGTGACGACGACGCAGGACTACACACTGTTCCATATCTTCAATGACTACTCGATTCGTCTCTGGCGGGAGCAGGTCTCGCTGATCAAGCGGAGGCACGGCCTCATCAGCTTTATCATCCATCCGGATTACATCATTGATGGCGCAGCACGAAGCGTCTACACTGAGTTGCTCCAGTACCTTTCTGAAATGCGCTCTCACGGAGATACCTGGATCGCGTTGCCAAGAGAAGTCGCAGCTTGGTGGCGACTTAGAAGTGAGTTGAACCTCGTTAAAACGGAAGGTGCGTGGCGTATAGATGGTGAGGGAAAGGAACGAGCCGTCATCGCTTATGCGGAGGTGGTGGATGATAGACTCACATACGGCTTTGCCCCGAGGTTCTGATGTAAGGTTGCGTTGGGCTCGTCAGATTTAGACATAGATGTCTCCCGGGCGTCGGTATTGTAGCTGATCCTTCGAATGGGTTCCTTTTTGTTTGTCTGCGACCGCACATTTGCGTGGTCCCTGACCCGGCTGGCAAAGAGATTCGACTCCGGCATAGCCGAACAATTTTGCGATATTTCTTGGTCTCCAACATCGCCCAGGGCAGCGGCTAGCGGAGAGTCGGTTCTGTCATGGGACGTGAGTGCCAGAGAATGTCTCTAAATCCAAAACGTCTACCTTATTCGTCTCGGCCGCACGCCACGGAATCCGTAAGATGCTGAAACGGCAACAGTTCCCTCAGAGTCTGCTTGGAACTCGACATGCATAGTCAGATCGTCATTCCGTTGTGGCATGGTCCTCAAAGGGACTGGCAAGGCGGTAGCTTGTCTAAACCCGCACAATCACTTGTCAATCATAGGCGTCGGCAATACGGCCTATCCCTTGCCGCCCAAGTACGGTTCCCGATTCCGTTTCGCAGTTTCAACTGACCTAAAAAATGGTCGGCACGAGCAACACGGCTGCAATAGATTACGTGACTCACACATCGTGAATTAGCTAACAGTGACCCACCACAAGGGAGGAACCATGTCCTCAATCGCATCAGCTCAGGCATCATCCACTGATCAGCTTATAGAACACTGTATCGACGAACTGCTAGTCTCGCTCCCAAACCCCGGGCAACTTTCCCAAAGCGAGCGGCGCGGCATCATCGCCCGATATACTGCAGTGCTCGAGGGAAATTTTATTTACTGGATGACAGGGGCCTATCTCTCGGTGCGTTCTGAAGAGGCACGGCCGATAATCTTGGACAACCTTCTTGAGGAGGTCCGCGACTCGCACCCCGCGATGTTGCAAAGATTTGCGGCGGCTGCGCACGCTGTCCCAACGGACGTGGATGCGCTGGCGGTCTCTCAAGCACTGACCGACGTTCGTATGTTCGTGGGCCGACTGTCGGCGGTACCGGTTCTCGTGATGATGGCATTCTTTGAGGGGTTCATCCAACGTTTCATGACGTTCTTGGCAGAGCTCGCGTCGCTGCAGGGGTCAACGGAACAAGAGTATACAGAAGTCCATGGCGTTTGCGACATTGCTCACACTCAGGGCCTCCTGCAAGCGCTCAGAGCCGAGGCGCTACTCCATCCAGCCAAAACAGCGCAGAATCTCTTCGAGGGCGTCGACCTGTTGCGAACTTTGATTCAGCAGATAGTCAAGCCAGGTAGTGATGACAATACTTCTAAGCAACCTCCCAGTGAGTCACTGACTTGGGGGTTAGCGTGACCGCAGCACTCACGCGGTTAAAGCGCCTTTGCTAGAGAGCGGCTCCTATCCAGCCACTGGCAGGCGAGTGTCTTTCGGTTATGTGCAGCGAATGCATAAGAATAAGCAAAGTCGCCCTCTGGCTACTGGCGATCTCCGCGAGCATGTTTTGTGCCACGGATTCCCAGGGCACTCCCAATTCCTGGAGCGCAAGGGCTGCCGCGGTATATTTAGATCAAAGAGCCGGCTGGTGGGAGGCATGGCCAGCTGCTGCACGTGATCATAATACCTTTTGCATCTCATGTCACACAGCTGTTCCTTATGCCCTCTCACGGCCTGCCCTTCGAGCGGTGCTTGGCGAAAGCGCTCCGACAAGTGCTGAACAGACACTGCTAAGCAACGTTACCAAACGAGTGCGTCTCTGGAACCAGGTCGCGCCTTTCTACAACGACGAGAAAATTGGAGACGATAAATCTGCTCGATCGCGTGGTACAGAGGCAGTCCTAAACGCATTGGTGCTTGCGAGCCATGACGCGGAGAGCGGAAGGCTAACTGGCGACACCAGGGCTGCCTTTGATAACATGTGGTCCCTCCAGCAAGATACTGGAGGCGCGAGCGGCTCCTGGTTTTGGTTGCAGTTCAATAATGAGCCGTGGGAAGCACACGACTCCAACTACTATGGAGCGGCACTTGCTGCCGTGGCAGTTGGTACTGCGCCAGAGAACTACCGTTCCACACCAAATATCCAGCGACACCTCACACTGCTTCGCGATTACCTCAACCGTGAATATGCGAATCAATCCATTATTAACCATGTTGTCCTCTTATGGGCTGAGGAGAGATGGCCTGGCCTTCTCAAGCCGGAACAACAAGCCAGGATCGTCAACGAGCTTCTGGATAAGCAGCTTGCGGATGGTGGATGGAACCTCGCTTCGTTGGTTTGGACTTGGAGAGACTGGGGTATCCTTTCCTCCATCAACATGTTGAGATCAGATGGATCACCACTAGAAAGAAAAACCGATGCGTATGCTACAGGTCTTATCACGTTTGTGCTCGAACAGGTTGCCTTACCTTCCGCGAACATACACACGAAGCGAGGGCTCGAGTGGTTAGCGCGTAACCAGGATAAGACGAAAGGCCTGTGGCGTTCCTACTCTGTTAACCGTCGACGCGATCCCTCCTCTGGCACAGGACTCTTCATGAGCGATGCGGGCACAGCCTATGCTGTGCTTGCTCTGACAATCGCGAGATGAGCTGTGACTGGCATCTGGCTGCAGAGCAGCGTACAGTCATCGGTCGTGCCGTCGAAAGAGGCGAAGTCTTGTGTCTAGCGGTCCACTCTCACACACATTAGCAGACCCGTCGACGCGTGAGAAACCCGATCCGGAAATCCCGACTGAGAAAGCCGGGACGCTGCGTGCCTTAAACATTGTAAGGAGAAGGTGAAACTGCGACCTGAGAATATTGGCAGAGCTGGAACTCTAAGCGACGAGCCGCAGATCAACTGCATCGGTAGCTCGCCCCTCATCTATTTTCAGTGCACACTTGAAATCCAGCCATACGTGGACACTGAAAATGCGGCCAACGGATGCCAAGCATTCATCGGCCCCTGCCGAACGCCTAACCCCCGGGAATTCGAGGGATCGAGCGAAGCAGCCATTCTGGCGCCAAAGCGTTAAATCCCAGGGGCTTGGGGACAGAGTCCCTAACTTCTAAGCTGCTGTCTTCCGAATTTGTTTCGCAGGGTTCACTTCCGCCTCAGCTCTGCATTTTCATTGGCCGTATTCTTGGTGTCCACGGATGGCCGCATTGGGGTGTCCGCCGAGGATCTATTAACAGTCAAACCGAACATTGAGGGATAAGGTCGTGTCTAAATCGATATTGATGATTACACCGGTCGCACTGGAGCTCGAACCGGATGGCAAACCAATCACAGCCGATTGGGTTTTGAGCGGTACACCTGTATCTCGAACTGCGAATCTGGCGAGAAGCCATGATTGGACGTCGAAAAGTCTTGTGTGGGAATGCACTGCTGGTCTATTCAACTGGTTTTACACTGAGGACGAGTCGCTGGTAGTAATTTCCGGAGAAGCATTCATCATGAATGGAAAAGGCGAGGAGCGCCGCTTGGGTCCAGGAGATTTCGCTTTTTTCCCTGCGGGAAGTTCTTGCACCTGGCGTGTTCCTCACCTTGTGAGAAAGGTTGCTATCGTAAGGGAAACGATGTGGCGGCCGCTTGGATTCTGCCTCAAGGTCTGGAAGAAGCTGCTGCGGCTCACTGGTATTGCGGGCAAGTCGCAGCTCTAATTGGTGTTCGTTGCTTGCGTATTGCGGACCTTGCGACAGGCGCTAGCGAAAGGTAGGTCCGTTAAAAACCTGGAAGATCCTATGAGATCGAGCAGAAGACTTCGTCCCGGGGACATCGTGGAGGTCAAGACTCCGAGCGAAATACTCCACACGCTAGACGCCGAAGGAACATCGGATCGACTCCCCTTCATGCCGGAAATGGTGGAGCTATGTGGAAAACGCTTTCGTGTAGCGAAACGAGTCCTAAAGACGTGCAGCTACAATGGATCTGGCTCGAACATGCGCCAGTTTTGGACCGATGACGTCATAACCCTCGACGGCCTTCGGTGTTCGGGACTCGATCACGATGGATGCGCCAAGGCGTGCATGATCTTCTGGCGCGAAGCGTGGCTCCGCAAAATCGAAGACGTGAATGCTCCTTTCCAGGCAGACTCAAATGATCGCAGCAATCTGAGAGCCCGCCTCAGGACATTGAGGGGGCCGAACACTTACTTTTGCCAAGCTAGCCAATTAATAGATGCAACCAAGCCCTTGTCACAGTGGGAGCGCCTCGGAAAATGCGTCGACGACGTTCGTGTTGGCAACTGCACCGTTTTCGAAATGGTCCAGCGCATTGGGGTATGGCTACTTTGGAGACTTCGTCGAGTGCTGTTTGGTAAACGTTCGCGTGGACCTAACTATGGGACGCCGGTAGCGTGCCTTGGCCTGCAACCTGGAGAGTTGATTGAAGTTAAACCTATGCAAGAGATAGTGGCAACCTTGAACAGCGCTGGCCGTAATCGGGGGTTGTACTTCTCACCTGATATGAGTTTATCGTGCGCAAAACGCCAACGAGTGGCGAAGAGACTGGACAAAATCATTGACGATGGAACTGGCGAGATGCGACAGATGCACAACACGGTGCTTTTGGAAGGCTCCCTGTGCAGATGTGCGCACGCAGCGTTAGGAGGATGTCCGCGAAACGAATTTGTCTATTGGCGCGAGATCTGGCTTCGACGAAGTAGTAATCCACCCATTTCCAACTGAACGGGAACCAAATCATCAAAGAGTATAACTGCATCCAAGCCTGGATCTTATGACGAATCGTTTTGAAGTCGCGGGTTCTCGGGAAGTGCCCAGGACGCACCTGCGTTCGGACGCCGTGGTAGACATCGACACGGTTGAGCGGCCGGGCATTTCCAAGCGCCGACAAACCACCCCAGCGCCTCTCTCTTTCGCCCAACGTCAGATGTGGGTGTTGGACCAGTTGGCGCCTGGCAATACCGCTTATGGAATGCCAGCGGCGTACCGCTTGAAGGGACCACTCGACATCAAAGCTCTCGAGGATAGCTTCAACGAGGTCATTAAGCGTCATGAAGTGTTGAGAACGACCTACGCGATTATTAATGGCGAACCACAGCAAACGATTCATCAAACATGCAACATAGCGGTCCAAACGATCACGTTCGCACCCATGCCGCTTGAAGAGCGAGAGCGGCATCTCCAATTAGCCGCCTCACAGGAGTCCCGCGTCCCTTTCGACCTTTCGCGGCTCCCACTAGTTCGTGTTCTGGTCTTCAGGATCGCTGACTACGAGCATGTGTTGTTCATTAATGTTCATCATATCGCAGGAGATGGTATTTCCTTCGGTTTGATGCTCAGAGAATTGGACCACCACTACCGGGAGCGCACAGGCTTCAAGCACACCGCGATACCTGATTTGAAAATCCAGTATGCGGATTTCGCGATCTGGCAACGGGAGTCCGTTGCGACGAAGAGCTATGTCCAGGAACTCGGGTTCTGGCGCCAACAACTGCATGGAGCACCTGCCGTACTAGAATTGCCTGCAGATATGCCGAGACCGCCCGTCCAATCGTTCAAGGGCTCAAACATCTTTTTCGAAATCCCGAAGACGCTTGCGAAGCAATTGTCCGCAATTGGTGCGAGCGAGGGATGCACGGCGTTCACAACTCTGTTAGCGGCCTTCCAGGTGTTGCTGCAGCGCTATTCAGGAGCTAGGGACATCGTAATTGGGACACCTGTCTCATTGAGAACGCCAGCCGAGGTTGAACCGTTGATCGGCAATTTCCTGAACATGATCCCGCTGCGGTGCGATCTCTCAGGCAACCCGACGTTTCTTGAAGTTCTACGTCGGACTAGACGCACGACAGTTCACGCATTCTCTAAGGTGGAGTTGCCTTTCGAAAAGATCGTCGAAAACGTGCCGTTCCGGCGGGACCCGAGTCGAAACCCCCTCTTTCAGGTAATGTTTGAAGTTCTTCCTCCCGTCGCCTCGCGTATTGGTGGGTTGGAGGTTGAGAGCTTCTATTTTGATACACCAACTTCCAAGTTTGATCTTAGTCTCCACGCCTCCGAGGAGCCTTACGGCTATGCTTGCCGGTTCGAGTACTGCGCCGACTTGTTCAAAGCTGGCACGATACGGAGAATGTCCGAAAGCTTTGACCAGCTGTTGTCCTTCGTCGTTGCGAACCCAAGCCAGCGAATCTCAGAGGTCCCACTCCTGATCGAATCGGAGAAATCGCGACTGGCGGCTTGGAATCGCACTGAGCGGGAGTACCCGAATGATCAATGCCTGCACCACCTATTTGAGGCAACGGCTGCTCGTAACCCTGACCGTATCGCCGTTGAGTGCGCCGGTCAGAAAGTGACCTATAGCGAACTGAATAGGCAAGCGAGCCAGTTTGCTGATTATCTAATCGCGTCCGGGGTCAAAACCGAGGAGTTCGTTGGCGTTTACTTGGAACGATCTCCTCAGCTAATAATTGCATTGCTTGGCATCCTAAAGGCAGGCGCTGCCTACGTTCCGCTCGATCCATCGTTCCCTGTGGAGCGGTTGGCCTACATGATAGATGATGCCAACATTTCGAGCGTAGTGACGCACTCCAACCTGCTGAAGACCTTACCGCCGGGCAAATGGAAACCGATTTGTCTTGATTCAGACTACGGCATCCCCATAGCTAAGAGGGTGGACGATCCTTGTGTTAAGGTGGAGTCTTCAAACCTGGCCTACACACTTTACACCTCGGGATCGAGTGGTAAGCCGAAGGGCGTTATGATCGAGCATCGATCAGTAGTCAATTGCCTTTCTGCAATGCAAGTCGAGCCTGGTTTCGACGGCAACGATGTAATGGTCAGTGTGACAACGATTTCATTCGACATTGCAGCGCTAGAGATCTTTCTGCCGCTCATATCCGGCGGAAAGCTCGTCATAGCCAGCAAGAACGAAACCCTCGACGGGTCGTTGCTCGCGGACCTGGTACAACGTAGCAAGGCGACGATGCTCCAGGCAACTCCCTCCACTTGGAAAATGCTCATCGACGCCGGCTGGCAAGCGCCCCTCAAATTCAAAATGCTCTGTGGAGGTGAAGCTCTGCCCAGGGGGTTAGCCAACCGCTTGCTCGACCGGGGTGGTCAGCTCTGGAACATGTACGGCCCCACCGAGACGACGATCTGGTCCGCAGTCTACAACGTTCACTCATCAAACGGGCCCGTCCCGATTGGCCGGCCAATTGCCAATACACAGTTCTATCTCGTGGACGAAGAACTCCAGCCCGTACCGATTGGTGTACCCGGCGAGTTGTTGATTGGCGGCGACGGCCTGGCCAGGGGATATTTGAATCAACCCGAGCTAACCGAAACGCGTTTCGTACGAACTCGATTTGAACCCTCAGAGACGCGCGTCTATAAGACGGGCGACTTGGCACGGTTCCACTCGGATGGCCGTCTTGAATTCCTTGGTCGCCGAGATTTTCAGGTCAAGATAAGAGGGCATCGAATCGAACTTGAGGAAGTCGAGCACGTGCTCGCTCAGCATGAATCCATCAAGGAGGCTGTCGTCATCGTTTGGGAAGATCAGGACGGCGACAAGCGTCTTGTTGCCTACTATATACCACTGGCCGGCTGCAAACCAGTTAGCAGTGATCTCCGTACTCACATGCAAGACAAATTGCCGCACTACATGTGCCCGTCGTTCTTCGTTGAATTAGAGACATTTCCGTTAACGCCGAATGCGAAGATCGACCGCACAGCGTTTCCAAGGCCAGACCTTTCGAAGGTTGTCACTGACACCAAACCAGCAGGGCCACAAAGTCAGCTGATGACTCGAATAACGGCGATCTGGCAGGAAGTCCTGAAGTGCCCGGTCGGCACAGACGACAACTTCTTCGAACTGGGAGGGCACTCACTCCTTGCGGCCCGCCTTTTCGCACAGATCGAGAAGGTTCTCGGGGTAAAGCTACCACTCTCAACGCTGCTTCAATTCCCGACAGTTCGCACACTTGCCGACAGGATCGAGGAAAACGGCGACTTCTCTTTTTGCAGTTCGTTGGTACCCATTCAAGTTGGGGGAGACAAACCTGCGCTGTTCTTGGTTCACGGTGCCGAAGGGAATGTGCTTCTCTACAAAAACCTCGCCCATTACCTCGGCACCGATCAGCCCGTGTTCGGCTTAGAATTCCGAGTGCTGCATGGTGACGACTCTCCAGAAACGACGTTTGAGAATATCGCGGCCAGATATCTTCGAGAAATCCGTTCCGTGCAGCCGACCGGTCCGTATTACCTCGGAGGGTACTGCCTCGGAGGAACGATTGCGTTTGAGATCGCCCAGCAGATAAAACGGATCGGCGAATCGGTCGCACTGCTGGCGATGTTCGAAACTTACAACGTGCGAAGCCAACCGCCTGCTTCGCTAGCGCTTCGTGTAGCTCACAAGGTGGAAAACGTCTACTTTCATGTTAGAAATCTTTTCCTCTCACGCGGCAGCTTGCAGTTCTTTACCGACAAGCTAAAAGTGGAACTCAGTCGTTTCATGGTCGATTGCGGCATTCTGCTTGGAAAACTTGCAGATCGCTTCCATGGGCACCATGAATTGGCCCTTCAGCATATAAGTGTGCGTGAGATGAACGATAGGGCCCAGGCGGCGTACCAGCCTTGTCCTTACGACGGAACGATAACGTTGTTCAGACCGAAGAGTCATTATCGTGGCTTCAATGATCCGAACTGTGGATGGCAGGGTTTGGCGCAGCAAGGAGTTCATGTGGTAGAAATGCCTAACTACCCTCGCGGCTCACTGACTCAGCCATTCGTGGGAGTCCTAGCGCATGTGCTAAGGACTGAAATTGAGAGAACCCTGCATAGGAATTTGGTGGTTGTTTCCGGTATGCAGGAACTTTAGCAATTACCGAAGACCGTAAGCAGGGCGCACCTTTATATAGTTTTGGTGCCCCTTAAGCACTACCACCGCAACACAATGACGATTAAATCCATTGTACTATCTCACATCGAGCAAGTCGCCAAGGAGCAAAACAAGTTATTGGCACCACTCATGGATGATCTGCCTCTGCTTGAGTCGGGACTCGACTCCTTGTGCTTCGCGATCGCAGTCGCCCGGCTAGAGGATGTGTTGGGTGTCGACCCATTCAGCACTGGTGACGATATTCGCTTTCCTTTGACCTTGGGCGACTTGATAAAAGCGTACGAAAACGCCCCACGGCAGTCAGTGCCAGCTTCTGAACATCTCGACGTGCTCAGTGACTAGTGGCTGTCCCTGAGGCATCGCTACCACGCGGGGGGACCCTTTTGCGCACATCCGAGTATTTCCACAAGAATGGCTTGGCGGTTTTCTGGTAGAAGCGACTATAGCGAAGAATCTTCCGCTTCAGATCGGCCACCGCGGTGATCTGTGCGATCAGATTCCTGCTGACCTTTATCACCGCTGCCATCTTGCGCAACGACCAATGCGTCGATACATCCGGAGACGCTTGCCGGGTTCGCTCCAAAACCTCGGCTCGCAACTGCGGCGTAAGTTTCTGCGGAGGCTGGCCCGGATGGATCGTGGCCAAGCCCAGCACCCCGTCCTCTTCGTAGCGATGTTTCCACCGCGAGATGGTCGAAGGCGCCGCGCTCAGCTTTTCCTCGATCTCGCGGTAGGAAGTGCCCTTCATCCAACAACGCGACGATCCGCATCCGTTGCGCCACGCTCGCCCGGCAGGTTGCGCTGCCGCAGGTACGCTTCTAACTCTTCACGTTCGCTCGGTCTCAGGTGCAAAACTTGCATCTTCTCCACACATAAGAGGCGAATGTGGGGCGCTATCGGTTACTTAGGGACAGCCCACTAGATGGCGGCTTCCTCGAGAGTCCTGACCGTCGGCGATCCTGCGCGATATTCGGCTGATGACCATGATGCCGCCTTTACGGCCAGTCACTACTGGTCGCGGCCGTAGATCTTGGTGGACAAACAGACTCTCTAACCTTTCGCGCGATCGAAACGCGAAGAACCTCAAATACTGTACAGACCAGAATGCAAATAACTCGCACGGTGAATGTACGTCGGGACGGTGAGGCAGATAGAGACAGGCAAATACCACCCGGCCCCGAAGACGAGTATCTAACGGCCGACGATCTTTTCGTCTGGATGGGTGAACAGTTCGATCGCTTCGGAGACATCTTTAAAGCGTTGATATATGGCACCAACGTTTATGTTACTAGAAGCCCCGCATTTGCGTACCAAGTGCTGGTTGAGAACTGGCAGAACTATCCCAAAGGTGACCTCATTAAGCGAGTTTCCTTGCTTCTGGGAAACGGTTTGATGGCGAGTGACGGAGAACTGTGGAGGCGACAACGGCGGATGATTCAGCCGTCGTTCCACCGCAAGACGATTGATATTCACAGTCTCACTGGAATAGTTGAGAAGGTCAATGCAGAACTGCTCAAAAACTGGTTGCTTGCGGCTCAACGAGGCGAGAGTGTCAACGTCACGCGTGACGTCAGCGCAATGGCTCTTGAAGTGGTGCTCCGGTCTCTTCTTGGCTCGGATTATGAGGAGGTCGGCCATCATTTCCAGATCCTGGTTGAACAGCAAGCACGGAATCTGGCATTTGCACAGGCGTTTCGCACGTTGGGCGAGATCATCTTGTCTGTAGTCTCTCGAAGAAAACAGGAGTCGGCATGCTGCCCTGACATCCTGGGAGCCCTCATGGAAGCGCGTGATCCGGAGAGCGGTCAGCCTATGCGAGAGCGCCAACTTGTCAACGAGATCTTCACTTTAATCGTCGCAGGTCACGAAACCACAGCCAGTACCCTCAATTGGGTCTGGTACTTGCTCTCCCAACACCCTGATGTTGAAGAAGGTCTGTCGCGCGAGCTCAACGAACTAGCGGACACTTCTAGGTCCGACGATCTGTCAAGGTTTCCCTACACGCGACAAATCATCGACGAGACTCTTCGCCTTTATCCCGCCGGCTGGCTGATTACGCGAAAGGCCCGGAATGAGGATTGGCTCGGCGACTACTTCGTTCCCGCAGGGACTGAAATCTATATTTCGCCGTACTTTATTCAGAGGCACCCCGGAGTGTGGGAAGACCCGGATCGCTTCAATCCGGATCGCTTTCGACCTGAAAACTTGAAGGACCGGCATCGGCTGGCGACGATCCCCTTCTCCGCAGGGCCGAGGAACTGCATCGGCGAGTTCTTTGCACGTGTCGAAATGCAGCTTCACCTCATGATGATCGCCAAGCATCTACGGCTCCGGTACGCGCAGTCGAGGCCTCTTGAACTTGACGCTGAAGTCAACTTACGCAACAAGTACGACTTCTTCATGTACCCGGAGATCAAATCAGGCTGCGAAAACGCTAATGCTCCAAATGCCGCCAATACAGCCTCGGCTGCCAACCACGCTATCTCCGCTAGCGTTCGTGGCGAGGTTCACCTGCAATCCTGCCCGCATTTGAGCGCTGGCCATAGAGGTTAGCACAAGAGCTTCTAGCACCAACAAACGGATACGGCCCGTAGGAGTTGATCCGGCGCTGGGTGCAGCGGTCGCCATAATGGCTCGTTCGTCACTTTTTGTTGATATTTCGGCTAGCCCGTCGGAGCGATATTAATGCCCATATTGTTGGACGGGAAAGCTGCCCTCTCTAGCCTTGATCGGGGCCCATATTGCCCTCCCAGCACCAAGGCTGCCCATTCCACCAGCCCCTACATTCACGTTGGTCTGATTAACAACATGCCGGATGGCGCTCTAGAAGCGACAGAACGTCAGTTCTTCACGCTTTTGGACGTAGCTGCCGGAGATCATTTCGTGAAGCTCTCGCTGCTCGCTCTGAACGACGTGCCGCGTACGGCGTCCGGACGACAGCACATTAGTCGCTTTTACACCACCATTGACAACGTGTGGGACAGAAACCTCGACGGTCTGATTGTCACTGGAACAGAGCCGTGTACGTCGAGTTTGACGCAAGAACCATATTGGGGAACCTTGAAGAAAGTTGTTGAATGGGCCGAACACAATACCCACTCGACCGTGTGGTCTTGCCTCGCCGCCCATGCCGCGCTCCTCCACACCGACGGAATCGAGCGGCGTCGGCTGAGTTCCAAACGGTTTGGCATTTTTGAATGTACGCGATCCTCGGATCACCACTTGACCGTGGGACTTCCTTCGGCATTTGAAATGCCGCATTCGAGATGGAACGACATCTCGGAAAAGGATTTAAGAGACTGCGGCTATACCCTTCTCTCGCGCGCGATTGATGCTGGTGTCGACGCCTTCTTCAAACAGAAGAAGAGCCTGTTCGTTTTTTTTCAAGGGCATCCCGAGTACGAACAGGATACTTTGCTGCTCGAATATCGCAGGGATGTGCGCCGGTACCTTACAGGCAAGAGAGACACATACCCGCAAATCCCGCAGTGTTATTTCGATCCCGACACAGGGCATGCATTGAGTCTACTGGGCGAAAGGGCTCGAACTCAGGCGAGTGATCACTTGCTCGCGGATATTCTCAGTTCTCTCGTGGGGAGAGGAATCGCGAATACCTGGCGTCCGGTTGCAGTAGGAGTTTATCGCAACTGGCTGAGTTACCTGTCCGTGGTGAAGGAGCAGTCCCTGAAAGCGAGGTTCGCTTGTGTGAGCTGACTTGTGACACGTGAATGTGACCGGCATGAGGTGGACAGATCCGAGCCGCGAGAGGGGCCGCGGAAGGAGTCGCAAATGACAATGAGCCCAGGGGGAACCGACAGGGGCATTGGGATTGTGAATACCATCGATGCCATGCGACTTTGGTCCCACAAGTTTGGAACACGTCCTGTTTCGTGGCCTCCCTGCGACTGCCGGCTTCGTCTCTAGCCCCCTGTGTAACCGGTTGATAATACGAGCCGTCTCTCGTAGAGCTCTTGGCGAACCAATTGCTCTACATCTCAGACATAACTGCCTCAGAGTAAGAGGCCGCCACAAGAGTGGCGATGAATCTTGGCCCCGGAGGTGATGGTGGCAGAACCCGAACTCGATCTGAACAAGACCTTAGACCAAGCCCGGCAAATCGTAACGAGACATCGTTGGTGGGTCGCTTTGCCAGCGGTGATGACGACCTTTGCGACTCTTGCAGTGCTGTCGTTTGTTCCGAACCGTTACACTTCGGAAGCGACCCTGCTAGTGGTCCAACAGCAAGTTCCCCAGCGCTACGTTGTTCCGACGTCGACGACGGATATCCGGGATGCCCTCCAAGCTACGACCGAATTGGTTCTGTCGCGTAACCATCTGTTGAGTATTATTGATGAATTCGGACTCTATGCTAAACAACGGAAACGCATGTCGCCTGAAGCCCTTCTTGACGCAGTTCGAGGCGACATCTCCATCCAGCCGATCGAAAGTCAATCACCACAAAAGGATGTTAACTCATTCACGATCTCTTTCGTCGCAAATAGTCCACAAGTCGCCCAGGAAGTAACGAGCAAATTGACCTCGCTCTTTATTGAACAGAACCTTGAAACGCGAGAGCATCAAGCGATCACCACAACAGGCTTCCTCCGGGAACAAGTGGACACTGCGAAGGCAAAGCTTTCCGAAGCGGAAGATCAAGTACGAACCTTCAAGATGCAACACCTCGGCGAACTGCCGGAGCAACAGGCCGGCAATCTCGCCATAATGGCTGGCCTGCAAACACAGCTGCAGGGCACGATGACCAGTCTGAACCGAGCGGAGGAGCAGCGTCAATACTTGGAATCTTTAAGCGAGTACCGGCTTCTAGGGATCGGTAGCGATCTGGCTCGGCTTAAGTCCCAAAGGGACAAGATGCTCGAAACTTATACGCCTGAGTATCCTGGCATCGCCAAACTAAACGAGAAGATCACACAAACGGAGGCGACGATCAAAACGCTACAAGCTCCGCGTAAAGGCCGGTCGCAGTCATCTACCGCTGACGCCGTGCCATCGATCGCTTTTGGCGCATCTGACGAAGATATTTCTCTTGGGCAGCTGCGCGGCCAAATAGAGGCGAACCGTCTCGAGATTGAGAATCTTTCCAAGGATGAGAAGCGTTTAGAAAACGAAGTCGACGAGTACCAGCGCCGATTAAACGCAACGCCCGTGCGAGAACAGCAACTAGCCGGCATCCTCCGCAACTACGAGCAGTTGAAGCAAGACTATGCGGACCTGTTGTCTAAGGAGTCACAGTCGCAAATGGCAGCAGATTTGGAAAAACGTCAAGAGGGCCAGCAGTTTCGCGTCGTAGATCGTCCGAGCTTGCCCACGGTGCCTACCAGCCCCAACCGCATCAAGGTCAGCCTAGGTGGCGCGGCGGCCGGTATCGGCCTCGGCCTGGCGCTCGCGTTCCTGATGAACCTCAACGATACTTCCTTCCATTCTGAAGAGCATTTAAGTCAGCGGTTTGCGCTTCCGCTCGTGGTGGGTGTGCCCTTGTTGCTCACTTCATACGAACAGCGCTCGCGCAAACAGAAGAGAGCGCTCGAGTGGTTGGCCGGCTCCGGGCTCGTCCTTGCCGTCCTCCTAGCTCAGCTGTACGAGTTCTACCTCTATAGGCACGGATAGTTAGGACAGTGGTGCACCGTATAGCTGGTACGCCACCTGGTCTCCTCACCAATGTGAGTTTTCATCTTACTGCGAATGCAAGTTACACTTAAGTTCAAATATCGGTCGGACCCTCAAGGGGTGGCAAAGCACCGAAACTCGAATTCGATAACGCATGATTCATGTTGTTCGTCAGGCCCACTCGCGCCAGCGTTGATGATGCCGTCCACTCGTGTGCCATGCGATGATGAAGAGCCCAAGACCGTACCGGGAGTTAATGTCATGAGTAACCACTTCGACCTTCCTAAGAAACTCCCTGAGCCCGCAACCGATTCTTCGGCACCTGTGGTCGCCGCCTCAGAGGGCCTCGAGAAGGCCTTTCAGCTGCAGCAGGTACCAACGGAAGAAGTGCAAGTGCACCCTGGCTGCCGCATTATTATGCACACGGATCCTCGCAGTGCAGGGGCGGACCGGTTCAGGTTCCTGCGGATGTGTCTGCGAGAACTTTGGAACGCGGGAAAGCTGAAAAGTCTTCTCATCACCAGCCCCTTGCCACGAGACGGAAAGTCCACGATCTCGCTGAACCTAGCCACGGCCTTATCTGAGGGAGGGAAACGCACTGTTCTACTGATTGAGGCTGATCTACATCATCCAACCCTCACTGAGCAACTTGGCCTAGAAGGTCGACCAGGATTGGCCGATTGTCTAGAGGGCACATTGAACCCTGTCATGGCCCTGCGGCGGCTCGAACCGCTCAATTGGTATTTGCTGTCCGCGGGAGACCCGCGCAGTAACCCCACTGAATTGTTGCAAACCGATGCGCTAGCTGGCTTGCTCGAAAAACTGTCTCCTCATTTCGACTGGATTCTGATCGACGCCCCGCCGGTTACACCTCTTACTGACGCCCTATCGCTGGCGCGCCAAGCGAACGCTACTTTGCTGGTCGCGAGGGAAGGTCGCACGCCACGTGAGGAAATCGAGAAGGCCATTGCAGTTCTCGGACGACAGCGTGTGCTTGGCATCGTCCTCAATGGAGTAGAGGGCCTCGATCGACTGTATTCTGGATATTACGGCTATAACAGATATTCCGATAATCATGGCTTGAAACCTATCAGCGCGGGGAAGGTAGGAAGAATTCCCTAGCACGATTGGCCCTCGACATTTCTCAACCCATTACAACCGCAAAACATGATCTTTTGCATGAGGGTTTAGGTAACGCGTGGCCTTCTGTAAACAAGGCCTATGGAACACTGTCGTACCTGAGGTTGCTCTTCTCTAACGGAATGCGGGTCCATTCGACAAGGTGAGAGCCACTGACCTGAGGAAGCTTCATGAGCAACGAACCCAACCGCATTCGAGTTGTGATTGCTGACGAACATCCCGTCTTTCGTCAGGACTTGCGTCTGTCGCTAGAATCCGAACCCGATCTCCATGTTCTCGGCGAGGCACGGGACGCGGATGGCGTCATCCGATTGGCCCGCGAAAGCAGACCTGACATCCTTCTGCTTGACTTCGCACTATCTCAAGGGCTTGAACTCAAAGCCCTTAATGAACTCGCAAGCCACTGCCCCCCCGTGCGAGTGGTTGTCATGGTAGCGGAGATCGAGAAGGCGCACTTGGTTGAAGCCTTCCGGCTCGGAGCGCACGGCGTAGTGCTCAAACAATCGACGCCATCAATCTTGCTCAAGAGCATTCGAAGCGTATTGGCTGGGCAATACTGGCTGGAAAGCGACAGTGTGGGGGTTTTGGTTGAGGCACTTCGCGAATCCTTGGCGCGTGGCAATGGGGCAAAGTCACCGAAAGAGTATGGGCTCACTCGTCGTGAGGTAGACATCATTACTAAGGTCGCGAGCGGCCAGTCAAACAAAGAGGTTGGGGAAGAGTTCGCTATTAGCGAGCGAACAGTGAAGCATCATCTCACCAATATCTTCGGCAAAGTGGGTGTCTCGAGCCGCCTGCAACTGGCGCTCTTTGCGGTCGATCAACACTTCATAGGCAGTAAAACGCCATCCTCGTCCTTACGACCATTGCAATCTGACGACGCGTGAGGGGTGCTCTATATATCACCACCATTCTTACAGGCATCCTTTTCTTCAGCCCAACGGAACAGCTCTGTTTTTAACCTTTTCACTTTGCTGTTCTAACCAGCATCGTTGGCGGTTCTGGCGCCCCTATTATTCACACTCACAATCGGGACGACTGCCCCGGCGGACGTATAGTTATAAGGAGAAATCATGCAAGCAGCTTTGAAAGCAGCTCCACTCAGTACCGCTGAAGTTCTGCGGCAACGCATTGAGACACGCGCCGCTCGTGTTGGCGTCGTGGGACTCGGCTATGTCGGCCTCCCTTTGGCGCTTGAATTCGCGAAGGCCGGCTTTCCCGTAACAGGAATTGATGTTCAAGCGGAGAAAGTGGCGCGTCTCAACTGGGGCGATTCTTACATTCAAGATGTATCGTCAGATCTGTTGAGGCAGATGAGAAGTGATCTACTCTTTTCCGCTACGAGTGATTTCTCCGTGATTGCGGACTTAGACACGATCAACATAGCCGTCCCCACACCGCTGAATAAGACGAAGGATCCAGATATGAGTTACGTCGTTTCTGCCTGCCAACGCGTGGCCGAATACCTGCAGCCAGGCAAGTTGGTGATTCTCGAATCGACCACTTATCCCGGCACGACTGATGAATTGGTCTTACCAATGTTGGAGCGAACCGGCTTGAAGGTCGGCGAGGACTTCTTCCTGTGCTTCTCTCCTGAACGAATCGATCCGGGCAATCGCACGTACCAGACTCGCAACATTCCCAAGGTAGTGGGTGGGATCACGCCGGCTTGCACTGAGCTGGGACGCCTCTTTTATTCACAGGCTTTAGAAAGGGTTGTTCCGGTAAGCTCGACAAGCGTCGCAGAAATGGTCAAGCTGTTGGAAAACACGTTTCGCATGATAAATATTGGTCTCGTGAACGAGCTCGCAATGATGTGCGACCACATGGGGATCAACATTTGGGAAGTGATCGACGCAGCAGCCACGAAGCCATTCGGCTTCATGCCGTTCTACCCGGGGCCTGGCTTAGGAGGACATTGCATCCCCATCGATCCCTTCTATCTCTCCTGGAAATCCAAACAGGCCGGCATCGAGGCGCGCTTCATCGAGTTGGCCGGATACATCAACGGACAGATGCCCCACTTTGTCGTCGACAAAGTCCAGAATGCGCTCAATGACACAGGCAAGCCGATCAAGGGTTCGCATGTGCACGTGCTGGGCGTGGCGTACAAACGCGACATCGACGATGTCCGCGAGTCGCCTGCACTTGACATGATGCTACTCATGGAACGCAAGGGAGCTCAGGTAACTTATAGCGATCCCTACGTTCCCACGCTACGACTATGCGAACGCGAACTCGAATCCAGTGATCCCCTTGCCTTGAGTGCCAAAGCGGACTGCGTTCTCGTCGCCACCGATCACAGCGCGTTTGACTATCGGGAAATTCTAAAGAAGTCCCGGTTGATTGTTGACGCGCGAAATGCGTTGAAGGGCCATGTTTCAGATAAAATCGTGAGACTCTGAACCTCTGACTCAAGCAAGACATTCCTCGCTGGGTAAACAAAGCTTCTATCGCACGGTTCACGAAGGATATACACCATGAGACCTTACGACGTAGTGATTATCGGTGCGGGCCCGTATGGGCTTTCCGCCGCTGCTCATTTGCGTACTATCAAAGGCCTTGAGGTGTGTGTATTTGGCAAACCGATGTCGTTTTGGGAGGAGAATATGCCAGTTGGAATGCTCCTCCGCTCCAACTGGACAGCCACACAAATCGCGGATCCCTACGAGTCGCTGACGCTCGAAGCGTACCGAGCTGCCAGTGGGAATCACCTCTCTGCTCCGGTGCCGCTTGATCGTTTTGTTCAATACGGCCAGTGGTATCAGCAGCGTGCGGTACCCGACGTAGATCGGCAAAACATTGTCAGCGTGGAGACAGCGCCAAAGGGTTTTCGTTTAAGAACAGACGACGGCGAGACCGTCCCTGCGCGCCGCGTGATAATCGCTGCCGGCATAGGGTCGTTCGCGTGGCGCCCTCAAGAGTTTCGGCATCTCTCTTCCGCCCAGGCCTCTCACACTTCAGAACATCGAGATCTTCGTCGATTTGACGGACAGCGGGTCCTAGTGATTGGCAGTGGGCAGAGCGCGCTCGAATCGGGCGCTCTACTCCATGAAGCCGGAGCGGACGTAGAAATCGTCGGGCGCGCACATAAGATCAATTGGCTTCAAGGCCGCCTCTCCAGAGCTCTTCATCATCGGCTAGGCAAATTCACAAGGCAATTGCTGTACGCGCCTACTGATGTCGGGCCTGCAGGCCTTAGCCAGCTAATGGCACGTCCAGATCTGCTGAGGTTTTTGCCACACGGTCTGCAAGACAAACTTAGAAGACGGTCCGTACGGCCCGCCGGTGCCCGCTGGCTGGTTGAACGACTTAAAGACGTTCCGATCCGGCTGGGACGGACTGTTGCGAGCGCCACGGCCTCGGCCAATCAAGTCATAGTTCGACTCGATGATGGAAGAGAGCGACTTGTGGACCACATTCTCCTGGGGACCGGCTATCGAGTCAACGTCGGCAAGTATGAGTTCTTGAACCCTCAAATTCTGGAGTCCATCTCTTGCGTCAACGGTTATCCGGTTCTTCGGAAAGGGCTTGAATCATCGGTTCCAGGCTTGCACTTCCTCGGAGCGCCGGCGGCCTGGAGCTTCGGTCCTCTGATGCAATTTGTATCTGGCACGCACTATGCTTCGCGTGCTGTTACTCGCTATATCTTGGCAGAACCTGAACCCGCAAAAGGACAGGCTATTGTTCGTCATGGTAGAAGCATCCCATCCGTCTAAGGAATCGAGAGCCGCTTTTAACAGCTCCGTAAGGCCTGGCGGAGCCATCGTTGTCGGTGGTGACCACCAAGGCCTGGGAATCGCTCGTAGCCTAGGGCGTCGGGGAATTCCTGTCTGCGTGATTGACGACGAACAGTCTATCGCACGTTTCTCGCGGTATACGACGCATGCCGTTCGTGTGGAGAGTCTGCGCCATGAGCAGCAAACTGTTGACTCTCTCTTGCGCATTGGCCATAAACTCGGACTACAGGGTTGGGTGCTGTACCCGACACGCGACGAGACGGTAGCCGCGATCTCTCAGTCCCGATCACTGTTGGCGAACTTCTTTCGCGTTCCAACTCCCGACTGGAACACGATACAGCAGATTTGGGACAAGCGCAACACCTACCGCGTTGCGAACGACCTCGGCATTCCTACGCCACAGACTTGGTATCCGCCAAGTCTGGAGGATCTTGAAACCATTCGCGCCGTTCTGCCCTTGGTGCTCAAGCCGGCAATAAAAGAACACTTCTTTTATGCGACGAAAGCTAAAGCTTGGCGAGCCAACAGCCGCTCCGAGCTCTCAGAGAAGTTTCTAAAGGCTTCCGCACTGCTTCCGCCAGGCGAGGTGATGATACAGGACCTGATTCCCGGCAATGGATCGCAACAGTTTGCATACTGCGCCTTCTTTAAGAGCGGCCGAGCGATCGGAAGCATGGTCGTGCGACGAACCCGTCAACATCCGCCCGAATTTGGCCGAGCCAGTACGTTCGTCGAGACGATTGACCTGCCGCTGTTAGAGGAGCTTTCTGAGCGATTCTTGCGAGCAATCAACTATCACGGATTAGTTGAAGTGGAGTACAAGCTGGACCCACGTGACGGTCACTACAAGCTTCTCGATGTTAATGGGCGCACATGGGGCTATCATATGCTTGGAGCCACTGCCGGTGTTGACTTCCCTTATCTGCTTTTCCTCGACCAAGCAGGTGAATCCGTGCAATCCTGTCGCGGTCGAGCAGGGCTGAGCTGGATTCGCTTGATCACGGACTTGCCAACAAGCGTTCGAGAGATTCTAAGGGGTTGCCAAGACTGGCGGACCTATGTGCGCTCGTTGCGCGGCTTCGATGTGGAATCCGTGTTCAATCGTGAGGATCCTCTCCCGGGTTTAGCGGAACTAGGCCTTCTTCCTTATTTGGCATTGAAGCGAGGTCTTTGAACCCGTTGAATCTAAGCGTAGGATCTTCCGGTTAGGTTCGCATCGCGACAATCGTAAACCGAAGTCGCATTGAGGTCCATCAAATTCCGCAATTACATCCAGGCATTTCGCCTTGAATCGCGGCGTCTACCGGTTTTGACTTCGATAGGGCGCGGAAATTCAGCTCAACTTGGCTCGTCCTACGGAGTTGGAATGACCGCCTGAGCCTGGTTCGAGTTGGCACTCTCGTTGCCGTTGGTGTCTACTGCGGTCGCCACATAGTAATAGGTCTGGCCGGCTGTCACCGTGCTGTCCCCATAGTTGGTCGGAACCACCAATGTAGTATTCAGCTTCGTGTAAGGTCCACCCGCTGTAGCGCTCCGATAGACGTTGTAGCCGGCCACGTTTGGGGTGGTGCTAGCCGTCCAGTTCAACGTGACGCTGTGAACAGAGGTAACGACACACGTTCCGCCCAATGTGGCGGTCACCACTCTGTTTACTACATCGCTATTGCAGACCCCGGATCCTTCAATGTCGGCCGTGCAGGTCAACAAGCCCAAATCCATGTCTGCCGCCAACTGAACGTCGAGAACATTAACCTTTCCGTCCTGATTCAAGTCACACGCGTTTGCCGCACCCTGAGCCCAGCTGGAAGCAGAAGAGCACAAGAGAGCTGCAATAACAAGCAGCGTCTGCGGCGCTCGCTGCGGATTTGCTAGTTTTAACATCATATGAAGATTGCTGCCTGAGAGAGCATTCCTCTCATCGAAAGTTCAGTGTAGTATTCTTGGCAACCATGGGCCATTCTCTACTCGCCGCATTTGAAGGCGGCAGAATGAACTAAGTCTCACTCGCGGAATCGCTTACTACCTTAGAATGTCTTCCTTAGGTGGTTACATGATTGCGGTCCAAATAAACTGTAGTTCACCTTACAATTGGCATTCTCCAGCCTTAGCGGGCTCCGCACTCATCACCTCGACTGCCCATCAGCTCCAACCCTTACAGAACCGCATTAAGATTTTGCGAATCAACGGCTTCCGGAAGATCGTCCAAAGATACAGGACGCCCGACTGCCCGTTCCCGCTTAAGTTGCCCTTGTTCCCAGGTTCGACGCCCAGTGGCAGCCTAATGTTTCGTCCGTAAGGGGAGGCTTAGGACTCGATGTTCCCGACCAAGGCCTGGTTTTTTCAGCAGGCCTGGACCCTGTGGCAATCGACGGTGGCTGAGATAAACGTGTCCGTCCATCCCGCTTTGAGAACAATGAGCACTCAGTGTACAGTCACAAGACATCCGCTAAGCGTCGCAATCCGAACGAAGATCTTGGGTGCTTTTTGCCTCTTCGTTTTGGGCGGCATTCTGGTGGCGGGGTTATGGCCATTCCACGCTCCCCGGAATGACGTAACTTGGCAGGGAAGGACGAATGGCGTTCTGTTTGGCAAGCACGGAACGATTTTGAGCGAAGGCGCATTCACAACCTTTGGTTCAGGTGCCGACTTGTCTTGGACTCTTGAGATGTGGATGCAACCCAACTTTCACCACAGGGAAGAGACGTTCCTTTCGGTCTATTCTCCGGAGCGTCCCACTCTCTTCCGCATGTATCGTTTTCGGAAAGGCATTGTGCTACAGGGTGAGGAGTGGGGCGAGCACAAGAGGAGCACGACAGCGGAGGCCTATATCGGGGATATCTTGCGTGAGGGCGGGGCGTCATTCATCACCATTACTTCGGGGATGAATGGCACAACGGTATACCTTGATGGTGTTGCCTTTGAACAAAGACCAGACTTCCGGTTGTCAGCGAAGAGCTTCAACGGACAACTTGTGGTCGGTAATTCAACGATTGAGAGCGATAGCTGGTCTGGCTTTTTCCGGGGGCTGGCAATCTACGATCACGCGTTGACTCATGCAGACGCCAGTCGGCACTTTATGTCATGGACGAGACAGGGACGACCAGACATCCATGAGAGTGATCGAAACGTGGCGCTCTACTTGTTTGACGAGCATCAAGGCAACGTCGTCCACAACCGGGCGAACTCAGGACCGAACTTAACCATTCCCGAACGCTATGTGATTTTGCACGAGAAATTCTTGGACACGCCTCAGGACGAATTTCGAGCGGACTGGGGCTACTTGAAAAACGTTCTAATCAACGTAGGGGGGTTCGTTCCACTGGGCTTCTTTTTTTTTGCTTACTGGTCGGCGACGCGTCAATCGAAGGCGGTTGCGATTGCGACCGTCATCTTGGGATTCATGGTGAGCCTCAGCATCGAAGTTGGTCAGGCCTACCTTCCAACGCGGGACTCTGGTGTTACCGATCTCATCACGAATACGCTAGGAACCTATTTGGGAGTGGCTCTCTATGTCCGGCAGCCTAGCCTGATTCGTTGGGGCCTAAATCGCCTCATCTCCGCTGTGCTTCCGTGGTTGCGGCCTTTGCGAGTAGTTGGGCCGATCACCTGACCACCGGCATCGCCATGACGGCCTCTACCAGCGCTCGGCAGTGTTCAATAACAGCTTGCAGGTGCTCGCGTCGTGGAACCGTCGCGCTTCTTCCTCCAGCAATCCTTAGCGCTTCCGCCAGATAATCCCGCCGCACGATCTGCGTTCCGCTGCCGTGACATCCCGGACACACATCCGGCTCCATCGGACTGAGAGAACCCCAGTCGTAGCCTGAGCCACCGCAGTGTTCGCAGCTCTCTTCGACCTGTACGGCCAAGGGTGAAGTCCTCTCTCGTGTGCAGGGCCGGAGCTGCTCCGAGTCGTTTTGGGCGATTCGTTCTTCATGTTTCATTTGTCTATTTCCTGTCGTTATGGCTCAGAGCGAGCGTTCCAGTTCATGGATGACTCTGTGGCAATCCCAGCAGACCGGCTCTAGATTGTCGACCTGGTGGGTGCCACCGTGTGACCGGTACCTTCGGTGATGAATCTGCAATGGCCTGCGCGACCGGCAACGCGCACACCGCCAATCGTATCGTTGCATTGCGATTCGGCTGTGCAACACATAGACGCGATCTACGAGCGCCTTTAGCGCCATCCATCCGACCCGGCCGGTAGCTATCGCCACTAGGTCGGTGCCGTCAAAAGCTCCGACGGTCACCAGGCCCCGTTCCCGCGGAAGCTCGCGGATCTCGTAACCGGTCAGGCACTCCGCTCTTTTGATGGTCAAGTTGCACCTCCTCGCTACGTGATGACCAGACGCCAATCCCCGAACTTTAGGTCGGCACCCGGAATCTGAGTTCCACTCTTGAGCTCCGCGCCAATCGCCTTCTTGTCTGCCTTGAACTCCAGCTTCTCGACGAGTCCTTCAAAGGTCTTTCTCTCCTCCAGATCGAGGCATTGAAGCAGCGCCTCCCAAACGTAGGCCGGCATGGCTAGAATCGCCTGCTTGAATGTGGGTGGGATCGCTTCTAGATCTGTGATCAGAACAGAGTCGGGATTCTTCTGGATCCGTAAGCTCGAGAAGTTCCCCTCCAATCGCTGGACTCCCCGCCGATCGGGCACAGCATACTGCTCCACCACCCGAACCAGGTAGGACTCAAGTTCCTCCTGGACGCGCGCGATCGAGGCCTTGCGTTTCTGAATGCGCTCGATCTCGGCATCCGCAAACCTCAGCTGGGACTGGCAGTGCCGGAGGAATGCGACAACGGCATCGCGCTTGTCCGCGGTTCTCCGCAGAGCTTGGCCAATCTCCTCCAAGATGGACTCGCGAACGGCAGGTTCTTCTGCCAGATCGATGGAATTCACCAGAGCCTGCAGGCTGTCTTCGAGCTCATAAAGGGTGCAGCTACTGGGCCGAGTTACAATTTGCGTGGCCATCCTTACCTCACCTCCAGAGCGGCCTCGGATGTTGCGCCGTGGTCACCCATGGTTCCCAATGGCAGTTGGCTCTCGCTCTCCTGGGCGTTTCGCCGAAGCTCCTCCAGCAGCCCGAACACCTCTTTGGCGCATAACCGCGCCGGCTGGCTGGCTTTGAATCGTTTGGGATGGTCCACGCCGTGCTCCCGTAGGATGCGGTAGTACTCCGCCACGCCGGTGGATCCGGCCAGCCGTTCCACCTCCGCCCCCAGACCCTGGAGTTCCTTAACCACACCGCGGGGAGTACACATCCGCTTCCAGATCGAAGCTAGCTCGTCGGGTATTGCAGAGGCTGCCTGTAAGCCACCGAGGCCATTGACCAAGCCACCCTTGTTCGGCTCCACCGGAGTGACGGGCGCCTCGCTGGGCGTCTGCGGGACCTGGTCAGGCGCGGAGCCGCATCCCAACCACTCCTTCAGCGCGTCGGCCAGTTCCCTGCCCGGCTTCGGAAACACGCTGCCCGACAGTTTGGGGCATCTGGATTTGGTGACCTGCAGCGTGTTCTCTTGATCCATCTCCCCGCAGACATCGAATTCGTACTCGATGCCATCCCGCATCACCGGCGCCAGGCCGACTTTGCGCGGAACCGTTTTCCCCGTCCGGTCATCACGGTCCAGAATCCATTCGGTCTTGGAGCGCATGCTGACCAGGATGTGCAGTGGTGCGCTGATGATCTTGTCAATGAGTGCGTTATGAATTGGCGTGACCTGTTTCCATGCGGCGAAACTGTTGGGCGTTTGCATGCGCCGTGCGGCCCGGTCGACTTTTTCTAGCTCGCCGTCTTTGCCAATCCAGAAGTGCGATAGGGAGTCGATGCACAGGGCTTTGTAGTTGCTTTCGGCCGCCTCGTCGATGATCTCGATCAGTCGCAGCGGATCGTAGGAGTCGAGCTCCAGGACATCGAACTCAAAGATATCGGCATATTTGCTGGCGCTGCCATGCTCGGTATCAATGAGGGCGATCGGACCGCCCAATTCAGTTGCCAGCTTGAGGAGGGTGTATGTCTTTCCGCTCCCCGATGGTCCACAGACAGCGAATCGGAGCTTGGCTCCGTGTTTTGCGGCTTTTCGAAACTGAGTTTGATTCTTCATGTCGTCTCCTTTTCAGCACTGCTCTTGTCAAGCACAATAAAATTGTGCCTTACAACTGCGCTCTTGTCAAGGATTAAGGCGAACTAGATTGCTTGGTAAAATCCAGTGGTGGCGCACAAGAAGAACCCAGCCGCAGTAGCGTTGGGGAAGCTCGGCGGCAAGGTGGGCGGCAAAGTGCGAATGGAGAACATGTCCGCGGAGGAGCGCGCGGAGTTCGCATCTAAGGGGGGCAAGGTCGGTGGGCGTGCGCGAGCGGACAAGCTCAGCAGCAAGCGCCGGAGTGAGATCGCCCGCAAGGCCGCGGCTGCCCGATGGGCAAAGACGAAGTCGGGGTGATCCGCGGACCACGAAGCGGCCCCCGAGCCATCCGGACTCGTCTTCGCCCTGCCGTTCTTCTAATCCAGAAACATCAACCTCGAGAGCGAGCGGGGCAGGAACATCTAGCCCTTTGCGAACAGCCTGGAGTCGTTGCAGTTCTTGCAGCGATCGGAAGAGACTTTGCTCGATAGCCGCCTCGTAGCCGAAGCCGGGAAAGTGTTCCCCCACTCTTGACGTACGACTCGGCTAATCCGGCCAGTTCCTCTGGATTCAGCTCTTTGGCACCGTCATTTCCAGAGCATGCAGTTCAACTCGCTTTGGCTCCTTTCTTCTGCTCTTCGGTCGTTCGGCGGAAGTGATACCACTCCGCGCCGGTTTCCAGAACCTGCCCCCGATCCGTGATTCGGTCCAGCTGCGCGTTGCACAATCTCGCGTTCGGGAGGTCGAGAGGTAATCCGATTTCGCACTAAGCTATTGATTTAATGAGTGCTTTACCCCGTCCGACCGGGTACCGGAAACGGCGCAGAATACCAAGAACGGCTACAGGAGCGCTCACGTCTCGCGCCAAAACATACACATGGCGAAATGCTTGACACATTTGTTCAAGTGGTGTAACTACGAACATCAGCGGGAAAGAGTCGCCTTATGATGTGCACTGGAAAAACGCAAGCAGATCAACCCTGCCGGAGTCACGCCCGTGAGGGTTCTAAGTTCTGCTACTTTCACGATCCGGCATCAGCCGACCAACGACGCGAGGCGCAGAGCAAAGGCGGAAGCGGTCGCTCGCGCCTGGAGGCCGTGCCCGTGCCGCCCTGCGATTTTGATTTGAAAGACCCGGACCAAATCGCCGACATGCTGAACGTTGTTGCGAATCGGCTTACCAGTGGGCAGATGGAAGCCAAAGTCGCCTATGCGGTTGGCTACATTGCCAGTCTTGCTCTTCGGGTAAACGACATCAGGGAAGATCGGGCTTGGCAGCAGCAACACGTAGCAAAGCAAGATCACCTGGAAGATCTTGGCATCACAGGGGAGGGGGTTGAGTTGCTGGAGCTTCCCCGGGAAGAGGTTTGGGAAATAGTGGATCGGCTCGGCCAGCAAGGATTAGAAGATCTACTGTCTCGGGTAAGGAAGGACATGCGAAAGGACAAGGAAGAGAGTTCGACAGCTGACCCAGCGGCAGCCGGGCAGGCTCACGATGATGCTGGCAATGATGATGACGATAGAATGTCACGGGAATCACTTGAATCTCTGATTATGGAGATGCTCTTCGACAAATACCGAGCTGGGCCGATCCCCGGGTCGGAGGGTTGACTCCTTAGTGGATGGTCCATAGGGCTACTTGGCCGCCCTATAAGAACCAAGTAACTTCCAAGGAATGAATGGAATAGAGGTAGCAACATTTACTAAGTAATGCCGGGGGGGGTCTCAATGAACAAAGGCCAGCTGTTGTGAAACGAACGAGCTGTTTTCAGCTAACGTACCTTTTAATGGATGCATTCGTCATATGATGCGCTGCGTCGTCACCGGAGGAGCAGGGTTCATCGGCTCGGCGCTAGTGCGCTACCTGCTGGCGCGCGGCGATGTCGAAATACGCGTCCTCGACAATCTGCTGACGGGCTACGAGAAAAATCTCGAGGAAGTGCGCTCGCGGATCGAGTTTGATTGCGCCGACATTCGCGATTACGCCCGCGTGGCGGCCGCGGTGCGGGATGCCAGCCTGGTCTTCCATCTGGCGGCCATTCCTTCGGTGCCGCGCTCCATCACCGATCCCGTGCCTTCGCACGAAGTCAATATTGACGGCACCTTCAACGTCCTGAGGGCCTGCGCGGAGGCGAAAGTGCAGCGCGTGGTCTACGCCGCCTCCTCTTCGGCTTATGGAGACACCGAGGTCCTGCCCAAGGTGGAGAGTATGGCGCCGCGCCCAAAGTCGCCCTACGCGGTCCAGAAACTGGCCGGCGAGTACTACGCCAGCGTCTTTCATTCCTGTTTTGGTTTGGAAACCGTGGCGCTGCGTTTCTTTAACGTCTATGGCGAGCGCCAGGACCCCTCCAGCCCCTATTCCGGCGTGCTCTCGCTGTTCCTGAAAGCGCTGATCCAGCGGCGCTCTCCGACCATTTTCGGCGACGGCAACCAGACCCGCGACTTCACCTATGTAGAAGACGTGGCCGCCTTGTGCTGGAAGGCCGCCACGGCGCCGGGTGTGGCCGGCCGAATGTACAACGCCGGCAACGGCAACCGCTATTCGTTGAACTACGTGTGGGAGCTGCTACAAAAGATCGAAGGCGTGAGCCTGCCGCCCAACTTCGGCCCGCCGCGCGCTGGCGACGTGCGCGATTCCCAGGCCGACACGACAGCCGCCAGCCGCGATCTTGGGCATCAGCCGCAGTACACGCTCGAAGACGGCCTGCGGCGGACCCTGGCTTGGTTCCGCGCACGATGAAACATCGGCCGATGGTATTTTCTTAACGGGCTTTCCTTCGTCCTGCCGGCCTTTCATCGGCAGCACGCCACAAGGCCGCACCCGTGGCACGCCTCTCACTCGACCGTGACGCTCTTGGCCAGGTTGCGCGGCTGATCGACGTCGCAGCCCCGCCGCACCGCGATGTGATACGCCAGCAACTGCAATGGAACGATCTCCAGAATCGGCAGCAGCAACTCGCTGGTAGGCGGAATCGGGATCAGGTGATCGGCCATCTTGCCGACTTCGGCCTCGTCGCCCTCGCACACCACCGCGATCACGATGCCGTTGCGCGCCTTCACTTCCTGAATGTTCGACAGCGTCTTCTCGTAGCGCACACGGCTTTCTTCGCTGTTTGGATCGCGCGTCGCCAGCACCACGACAGGGAGATTCTCGTCAATCAGGGCATTCGGCCCGTGCTTCATCTCGCCGGCCGGGTAGCCTTCGGCATGGATGTAGGAAATTTCCTTCAGCTTGAGCGCGCCTTCCAGCGCCATGGGGAAATGAATTCCGCGGCCCAGGAAGAGGAAATCCGTGACGCGGAAGAGTTTCTTCACGAGCTCGTCGTAGATGTTCTCGTTGCTCAAAACCGCTTCCAGCTTGCCCGGCAGCCTCACGAGTTGCTGCACCAGCTTGCAGGACTCCTCCGGCGGAAACGTTTCGCGCACCTGACCCAGGTACATCGCCAGGATAAAGAGCGCGGTCAGCTGCGACGTGAAAGCCTTGGTCGAAGCCACGCCGATCTCGGGGCCCGCGTGGGTCATCAGCGTGCCGGCGGCCTCACGTGTGATCATCGAGCCGACCACGTTGCAAATCGCCAGAGTCTTGGAACCTTTCTGCTTGGCTTCGCGCTGCGCCGCGATCGTATCCGCGGTCTCGCCGGATTGTGAGATCACCACCGTCAGGGTTTTGTCGGAGACGATCGGGTCGCGATAACGGAACTCGCTGCCGTAGTCGACTTCCACGGGAATGCGAGCCAGCTTCTCGATCATGAATTTGCCGGCCAGCGCGGCGTGCCAGCTCGTGCCGCAGGCGACGATGCGAATGGACTGAAACTCGCGAAACGCCTTCGGGCTGATGTCCATTTCATCCAGGAACACGCGGCCGGACTCCTGGCCCACGCGGCCCAGCACGGTATCGCGCACCGCGCGCGGCTGCTCGAAGATTTCCTTGAGCATGAAGTGCTTGTAGCCGCCTTTTTCCGCCATGATCGGATCCCAAAGGATGTGGGTGACTGGCCGGCTCATCGTGTGGCCATCGAAATCCGTGATGTGGATCCCATCGGGGGTGAGAACCGCCAAGTCCCCATCAGACAAGAAGATCACGTCGCGAGTGTGGCCGAGGAGTGCGGGAATATCAGATGCAACGAAGTTTTCATTCTTGCCGAGTCCGATTACGATCGGCGGGCCCGAGCGTGCCGCGACAATCTTGCTCGGGTCAGAGCTGGCGATGACCGCAATTCCAAACACACCTCTCAACTCCTTCACCGCCGCCCGAACAGCCTTTTCGAGGTTTCCCTTGTGATGCTTCTCGATGAGGTGCGCGATCACTTCGGTATCGGTCTGGGTTATGAATTTGTGTCCTTCCGCCTCGAGCTGCTCCTTGAGACTGAAATGGTTCTCGACGATACCGTTGTGTACCACCACGATGTCGCTGTTGCAATCACGATGCGGGTGGGCATTCTCTTCCGTGGGTCGGCCGTGAGTCGCCCAGCGCGTATGGCCGATACCGTAGAGACCAGAGACGGGATCCTCCTGGATCGTTTTTTCGAGATTGCACAACTTGCCGGATGCCCGCCGGACGGCGAGCCGGTTGTCGCCGTTCAAGACAGCGATACCAGCCGAATCGTAGCCGCGATATTCCAGCCGGCGAAGTCCGTCGAGAATAATCGGTACCGCCGTGGTGCTTCCGATGTACCCTACGATGCCACACATGCTTTCGCCCTCCAAGATCGAGAGAATCAAAGGCGATTTTTAAGAGGGCACACCGGGTGCCAAATCAACGACCCGTGAGCCGGCTGTAATGTGCTCATTTAAAAGGAATTTTTCGCCAGCCAGACGGCCCAAACAAAGCTGAATGAAACTCTTGAGTCCAAAGTGACAAATTCTTCCCTAGTGGCCCAAAGACCGAAATGGCCGCGCAAAGACCTTGCTAGACCCCAGAATCGCTTGAAATGGCGTTCGGGCGACGCGCACGCCATACTTGCCAACCAGTCGCATCGGCCAAATGACGTGATACAGGAAGTCAATCTTCTCCGGTAGCGGCACAAGGACACGGTCTTTGGGGTCGATGCCAACAACTGCCTCTTCGAAAAAGCGTCGGGGATCCGAAGTCGTGAAAATGAGAATATCGGAGAGTAGGTTCCTTATGAATCCAGGCATACAGATCTTGAATCGGTCTCTGTTTCCGGATCTGATCGAGCGAGCCCGCCGGTCACCACGGCTGCGCACCAACCACAACTTTCACTCCTCCATGGAGGATAACCCGCACCGGTTTCTGAACGTTATGGTGAAGGGTACGTATATCCCACCGCACCGGCATTTGGATCCGCCCAAAACGGAATCATTCCTGGTGCTTGAGGGCGAGGTTGCGTTTTTCACCTTCGATGAATCCGGATGCGTCACCCGCACCGACGTTCTGGGCCGCGGCGATGTGATGGGCATTGACATCGCGCCGGGCGTCTGGCACACTTTGGCTCCGCTGTCGCCGCATGCAGTGTGTTACGAAGTGAAACCCGGTCCCTACTCAGCAGCCAATGACAAGGATTTCGCGCCGTGGGCGCCGCGGGAGGGCGATGCGAGCGCGGCAGCATATCTTGAGCAACTCATCTCCACGATCAATCCGTAGGCAGTCCAGCGGCCCTGGCATGGTCCAGGTGGGCCGGCACAGTTGGCGCGAAGTCTCGCGCGAGACCAGTCTCGGTCGCGGGACGGCGCGCTGCTTACCGGGCCGCAGTCGACTTGCTGGAGGCATCCCAAAATCCCAACACGCGGGATTCTGGTACGCGTCGCCCGGAACAAACGCGGCCTAGGATGGTTTCGCCTAGCGGTGGTGTCAGAGTGTTCGTGGGGGAGTCTCGAACTCGAATTAATGCTTGAATCAGCGACCAAAGAAGAGGCCGGCGACGACGGCATTGAATCCGGCTGTTCTGGTGAAGCGGATTTGTACATGCCCGCTCAACTGCCAAACCAGATATTTCCCGTTATGGAAATCAGCCATTGTCTGAGTGTTCAGCACGGCACCGTTCGCATCCAGAATGTCTATCGTTTCAGCCCGTGACGTTGAAGACCAGTCCAGACAGTAGATCGCCACTTGGTGTTGCGCTGCGTCTTTGAAGGCCAGATCGATCAAAAAGGACGAATTGTTATACCACGTGGCGGCGACCCGGCCTGTGCTGGAGGAAGCTTTCTCTAACGCCCGCACGTCCGTTGTTGAAGCCGCCCAGGTGAAAGGTAATGCCGCACTCGGCGTGACGGTCACATAGCCCGGGTAAGATGCCGTATCGTTGACGACATTGTAGCCGTCTGCTCCGTACACGCCTCTCCACTTGCCTTGAGTCGTCGCATCCACGCCCACGAAGGTTGCCGTGCCTGTCCCAAAGAAGAGGCCGGCGGCGACGGCATTGAATCCGGCTGTTCTGGTGAAGCGGATTTGTACATGCCCGCTCAACTGCCAAACCAGATATTTCCCGTTATGGAAATCAGCCATTGTCTGAGTGTTCAGCACGGCACCGTTCGCATCCAGAATGTCTATCGTTTCAGCCCGTGACGTTGAAGACCAGTCCAGACAGTAGATCGCCACTTGGTGTTGCGCTGCGTCTTTGAAGGCCAGATCGATCAAAAAGGACGAATTGTTATACCACGTGGCGGCGACCCGGCCTGTGCTGGAGGAAGCTTTCTCTAACGCCCGCACGTCCGTTGTTGAAGCCGCCCAGGTGAAAGGTAATGCCGCACTCGGCGTGACGGTCACATAGCCCGGGTAAGATGCCGTATCGTTGACGACATTGTAGCCGTCTGCTCCGTACACGCCTCTCCAGTTGCCTTGAGTCGTCGCATCCACGCCCACGAAGGTTGCCGTGCCTGCCGTGGGGGTTACGGGATCGAGAGTAACCACCGCTCGAGCAGCCTTGGTCGAATCTGCCACGCTGGTCGCGGTGATGGCGACTGCTTGCGTCGTCGAGATTGTCCCGGGCGCAGTGTACAATCCCCCACTTGTTAAGGTCCCGACCGAGGGGCTCATGTTCCAGTTCACCGCCGTGTTACTCGTCCCAATGACTGTTGCGGTGAATTGCTGCGTCTGGGAAGGTCCCAACGAAGCAGCTGCTGGCGTCAGCGAGATGGCGACTGATTGAACTGAAATCTGACCAGCAGTTGTGCTCACCGCAGTCGACGAACCGGAGGGCGTGGCGGCCTCCACGTTGTTCAGCTGTATGGGCAAATTGCCAGAGGCGTTGGCCGCGATGTGAACCGTCAGATACGCGACTATGCCGTTCTGGATGGCGTTGTCATTCAGACCATAGACTACGCAGACATTGCCCGAGCAAGTAACTGATTTCGCGGTCGCACTCGCTGCGGGGCCCGCTACCGCGGTGACACCGGTTATTTCCGTCGAAGGGTAGTCTAGGGTCCATTCGAGCGCCGCAGGTTGGCTCCCGGAAGCAGATGCCAGCGACAAACTGAGCGTTGCGCTTCCGCCGGCTGTTCCAGAGGTGGATGAAAGCGACAAAACATCAGGGGAGGCGCTGCATTTGCCAACTGCGAAAAAAGTCACGGTGACAACAAGCAGGACGTGCTCTACCCGTAGAGAGAACGAACTCACAGACATCTCACCTTCTTTCCACCGGTGCATAGGAATCCAGAGACACTCGGTCGGGAGGCGTTTGAACGAGGACTACGACCAGCGGCTATCGGAGTGGTCGCCGTTAGGAACCAGCGTCGAGTGCCCCGCTGTATCCGGTGTCTGCAATCCGCGATGATACAACGGGCGGAGGAGTTTGCTCATCAGTAAATCGCTGCGAATATACCTGAGGGACACCAGGTTCCAGCGATTGGCGAAGATTCCTGATCCATTGGCGGGTTCAGAGGCGCCGTCTGAACTTCTCAACTAGAAACACGCCAAAGGAGGCGGTAGTAGCAGCCAACGCAACCACAGCGGAACTAAAATACGGCTCTGAACGAGAATCCGACAGCAGCTCGATTCTTCGCGGCGATGCGGAACGAGACCAATTCCGTCTTTGTGGCCGCCATGAGTTCGAGGCGCATTTTCGCCAGGCGATTGAACGGCGGCAGCCGTGATGTCGAAGCCGGCTGAGCCGGTTAGGATCTGGTTCACGCTGTGGTGGGTCTTGGAACCGGGCGCCGCGAGCCGGTCGCCCGGTGCGTCAGTGTGTCCAAAGACGGCTCGTTATTGGTGACGGATGATGGCTCCAACTCCATCCGGCCGGTCATCAGCCGTGTCCGGTAACGGTTTGGGGTTGATCTTTTGAGACCGCATTCGTGCCGGCGGAACATGTGGATTTTTTGTGAAACATTTGCAACTCGGCCGTTCGCGAAGCCGAGTAAATGATTGATTCTGTGTTGTCTACTATTCCGGCACCCTGAATGCTAACCTCACCGGATGCCCAGGGAAGATCGGACAATGAAGCCTGAGGAACGCCAAACATCGGAGCGCGGGGCGATGCCTTCCCTTGAACGCCTTCGCGACGCCGTCATAGAAGCCGTGACCAATTCCGAAGTTTGCCGCGCGTTGGACGCGTTGAGCGAGAGTGGATGGAGCCCGTCGGTGTCGGTCGATATTACTTTGGAGCCAATTCCTCACAAGAGCGGCCAGCCACCCACCAAAGGTACCGGCTCAGCAATTGGATCACGCTCGTGGAGTTCCTGCATTCTGTGGGGATCACCGGTGAGAAGGCTCCAAAGCCGTAGTTCGCTTCGATCGCGCGATCTTAGGAGTTCTTGAAAGCCTATTGGATTGTCCGTTGTCTGAACGGGGAAGTTGATGGACCGGTGGTCAGGACACCAGTTTGTCGGCACGCGGTAAACCCTACCTACAATTTTGTCTTCCACGGCGCTCGCTTTCCCGAAGATCGAGCAGAGCGGAACTCATGACGCGTAAAACAGACAGCCACGCAACGGCTATCCTTTCTTACGACATGGCCCCGAACTACCAGCCGCAAAGGAGAGACGCCGTTCCGTAGGCAGGGCCAGTCCATGAGTACATCGATTGGCCCGTTCGCCGGCTGATCCTCTTCCGCTTCGAAAAGAACGCCACGGCTGCTGATGTTGACCGTCTTGCCGAAGCCGTGCGCTTCCGTTCCACGCATGCCGAACTTGTATTCAATCCGCAAAGTAAGTGGATACCGATGGTATGAGCGGCGCTCCTTCTGGGGGGATTTCTGCGTTCTCGCGATAGCTGCCCGCGGGGACGACATTTTCTTTCCTATTGACCGGTTTCCCATCCTAACTCTGGGGCGCCACTTTGATTAGGCAAACACAGGGGGCGCTCCGTAAGCGGCTTTCCCCGACATTTGCCAGCACCTGTCTCATTCGTGCAGTGGATTGGAGCCCACAGCGGCCATGGCACAATCTCTGCAGTAATTATGCCCTCCTCATGATGCTCTCAATAGCACGCGAATTCCATGGGACTTTAGGGCATCAGCTCGGGGCCGCTGTTCCGCCCGATCAATCGTCACGGGCACCTTCAACCGCGACGGTTGTCAGGCATCGATGTTGCTCGCGTGGTCTTTGCTGCGGTTACGATTTTCGCATAGGCCACACGTTAGGTTAGGCGGGAGTCCCGGACCGATTGCGGGAGCCTTTCTCGATGACACGGACGGGTTCGCAAACAGCCGGACTCCGGTGTGCAAAGTATACTCCGAAATTGGCTCCGAAGTGAACGTCATTGGGACGGACGGAGAAATGGCGTAGCAGCCTCGTGGTTTTACGAGTATTCAAAACTTACCAAACCCTGTATTCTGTCTTCGTAAGCTGGTTCTTACTTGCCTTAAACAACATTTGCTGCCCAGCGAGTAATGATGCAAATTCAGTACCCCGAGAAGTTCATCGTCTGCCGCGAGATTCACACAATCCAGCACTTTGGCCAGAGCCTCCTCGAACCAATTCCGGCAGGGGAGGTTATTCTTGCGGAACGTCCCTCTTCGTACCCGCGGATGATCGAAGCGGTTTGGCAAGAGAGGCGCTACCTCATCTTCGAACGCGACTTGCGTGAACGTACCGAACCTGCGAAGAAGCCACCGGTCAAAGATTCAGGCGTGCCGTTAAGGTATCTCACCCAAGCCAACGGTAGGTGATCGCCATTTGTCGCAGGCTGGGAGCGTGAGCTTCCTGTTGCGAAAGCCCGCTAGGAGCGGTGAATGGGAAGCCCTAAAGTCCGTGTCGTAGTAACAACCCAATCTGGACGGAAAGAAACGACCGACTGGCACGCCAAAGGTAGTCCTGAAGCTGTTGAGGCGATGCTCAATCTAATCCGAAGCCGAGCTGATATTGTCTCACTCGATTGGGAGGAGACCGAGGAACCGGAGGAATGAGTAGTTTCGAGCATTGTGGGTTGCCCTGCAGAGAAGCGGCTAGATTGACTGAAATCGTGAAGACACGCTTCAGTAACTCTTCTTCCGCGGTCAAGTACTCGCTGCCTCGTCACGAACGATCTCGATAACCTTGCGGAAGCAGTCTTCACACTCCAGTATGTGCTGATCGATCATTGCGATGAACTCCTCATCGCCTGAGCCGCTGCAATACCGCCGTAGCTCGGAATCGTCAGGATGACGTTGTAAATTCCAAGGATTCGGGCCACTTCCGCCGGACACGGATGTACTCTTTCTGCATCCCACCGGAACAGTAACCCAGTGCGGTTGCTCCTCTTCAGAAAAGCAATTGCGAATTCAGTCTAACACTGCTAGTCTTCCCCGCAGCCTGGTGCTTTTCCCAGGTACCTTCGAGGACCTTGTAACGCCCAACAGATACAGAGCCGGAAATTGTACGAGGCGGGTTGGAAAGCATGATCCCTGACTAACATCCCGGCTCTTCTTTCCTTATCTCAGCCAACTAGCCCAAGTATGAACGTCAGCCTGACTTGTCAACGCTGGTTGAAATCTTCCCCACTTCGCAAGTTGAAGGTCCCACTCGAATCCGGGGAGCAGGAGTTGGTGAGCGGAAGGTGAACGGGGAAGAATCGCACAGGACGTTCTGTTCCGGTTCAGCTGGAAATGGAGAGGGCGTTCTCCCGTAAGGTAATGGAGAGAACGCATGAAGAAGCAAACGGAGGTACTACACGCCGGAAGAGAAAGTCGCCATCCTGAGGCGGCATTTACTGGACAAGGAGCCCATCTCGAAGCTCTGCGATGAACTGGGCTTGCAGCCCACGGTCTTCTTCCGCTGGCAGAAAGAGTTCTTCGAGAACGGGGCGTCTGCCTTCGAGCCGAGAGCACGGCCAAACTTCGCCTTTCTAACCACAGAATTATCTCTCGGAATGGTCTTTGCGGGCATGGCGAAGCACTATCGGGAAGCTGGCAAAGTCGAACAGTATGAAACCAGCAAGCGTCACGCTCTCGCAGCCGTTGAACCATTTCAAGGAGCGGCTACCGGAGAGTTTTCGAATGCAGATCGAAGAGCAGTGTTCTGAGTTGGCCGGAGCGATCTCCGCGCTCTGATCGAACACCTCGCCTGTCGAGGGATTCCCCTCGCCCACCGGCACGGCAGGCGTAGCCGCACCTTAAACGTGGCCGAACCAAGTTTCCTTGGCTCAGTCCACAGTCGCGTTCACAGTTTTACATTACTTCAAAACTCTCGGGGTTTTCCCAGTATCTCGTGGCATCAATTGCGTGTATAATTTTCGCTGGCCGAATGGGAAAATCGGCCAAAAGGAGGGAGAATGTCCCCCACTCCCGCCCCCGCTCAAGCTGTCAAAACGCTTGAAACCCCTCAGACGGAACGACGCCTGCACCATCGGTACCCGATCACGTTAGAGATTGAATACAAGTTCTTCAGCACAGGCCGAACGAAATGGCGGGGCTTTGGCAGGACTCTCAACGTCAGCAGTCGCGGTGTTCTGTTCGAAGCCCAAGACGTTTTACCTGTCCGCAAAGAAGTCGAGATTCTCGTGGACTGGCCCTTCCTACTAGACGGTGTGTGTCCACTGAAGCTCGTGGTCCGGGGACGTGTTGTTCGAAGCAATGGGCAACTCGCAGCCGCAGAGATTTTCCGTTATGAGATCCGCACAACAGCGGCACGAAACGTTAGAACGTCAGGAAGCCCAACGACGTAAGTTGGCCCAGTTGACGCTTTGCCTGACGGAGTTCGTTCCGTGGCATACAGGGAGCCGCCCGAAGGGGCATTGATTTGCGAAGAACATCTCAGACTTGTGTCTGTCTATCTCCAGGTGGTGTCGAGGTACAGAACCGCACAGCAGAAACTGGAGGCAGCCAAGCCAATAACGCCCCGAAGAGAGTATCAGGGGCTACGGGGTGAAGTTGAACGGGCGAGGCACACGGTGGACCAGGCGTGGTTGGAGTTGGAAATGCACGTAACCGAGCACGGGTGTCTGGAAGTCTCAGATTAGCCCACTACGACCTTTCGCAATGGCGATTCGCATCCGCCAAGACGTTCTCGAGTCGTGTGATTTCGGCAATGAGAATTGGGGGCACCGGAAGGTCACGGGATTCTCGGAACAGAATCACTCCCGTTTTGGAAACCTTCCGGCTTGGTTTCTTATATCGACATGGGAGGAAGCGGGCTATATGGGCTACGCCACCTGGCAGTACCGGTCATCGTCAGGAATGGCTCGAAAAGCCGCTGAACGGACTTCCGAACAGCAGCAGGGCTGCCCCCAACTAGCTCCGCAGATAGAGACGCCGCCCAACCAAAACTAAGAACCCTGCGGCAGCGGTCAGTAACGTTGAGGGTTCCGGGATTGTAAGCGGCGACCGTCACCTGAAAAAGCTGGCGCAATTTGAAGGCATGGAGATCCTCTCGCCGAGCGCCTTTCTGGTCTGTCTCAAATAAACCGCTAGCAACCGCAAGACGCTCTTGCCTGGCTTACACAGCCTCAAGGCCGTCAAGACCGATCGATCCGGCAAAGATAAATCACGAAGCGATAAAAAACGTTTGAAACAATAACTTGATAGAATGTAAGAATCCGATGGATCATTGATGCATCTCTGCGGCGTGAGGAGGTTACATACATGCGTTGCATGGGTACGAACAAGAAAGGCCAGCCCTGCCAGAGCCCCGTAATCCACTTTTCGAAGTATTGCTACTTTCATCATCCAGATATGCAGGCCGAGCGCCGCGCCTCCCAAGGCAAAGGCGGGCGCAATCGGTCTTATTTAGAGAGGACTCCCGGCCCTGTCTTACACCACTTCGACTTGCGGGATCCCAACATGCGTGCCGAATTGGTCAACTTCACTGTGCACCAAGTTCTCAGCAATAAAGTTGAGCCCTCCATTGGGTTTTTGGTGATTCAAGCGGCAAATATGATGCGCGCCGAACAGGCAGCCGCCCTGAAAGAGTCCGAGACCATGAAAGACTTCACGCCCATCGAGAAGACCTTCGATCTTCCGTTACTGCAACTTCCAGAAACCAGCGTTCGGCAGATCCTGGGTGGCTATACCGAAGAAGCGCTCCAGGACCTGTACGACCAAATCATTGCATGCGAGGAATCGAAGCCGACCGATGCGCCTGCCAATCACGATGCTCCCAAAGAGGAGTTGGCCGATGGTTCTGCCGCGCGAGAACCTGCCCGGCAGAAAACCTCGATTCAGTTCCTCAAGGCCGCTGTGATCCACTTCCTAAATCGGTATTTTTGGAACCGCATGGCCGAAGAGGCTGAACGCTACGTCCCCGGTTACATCTCTTCATACTTGGGCAACGGCACAGAGTTTCTAGGGCTCCCGGAAAGCCAAGTGAGGATGCGCCTATCCGGATTTGAACCGGAAGCTCTCGAGGAACTGCTCCGGGCAATCGATCAGTTGGAGGAGCAGAAACCGGAGGAAACAGGGAGCGAGAACGCACCTTCGGAGTCGATTCCTCTCTCTCTTTACGGTAACAGTCACGTAACTCCCGAACTACTCAAAAAAATGGTGACCTTCTTTCTCGACAAGAAGAAGGAGGCGAAAGAGAGTCTGCGCCAGCACAGGCTTTACGAGGAGCAGCTTGAGAGAGAGTACAGATCAAGCGCGGTGGGTAACAGGACCAGCCCCGCGAAAGAATCAAACACGAGCGACGCCAACGTCGCGCCTCCCCCACCTGAGTCTCATAGCAAGCCAAGCAGCGAGTCACATGCCGTTGTTGACGATCGGAAGCTGTCCGCTCCGCCGAATCCTAAACTCGCAGGATCGTCCGATGAAGCGCCGCCCGAAGACCCATCGCCCGCCGACGAAGAAGGTGCCCCGGAACCGGGCTCGGAGGAGAGCGAAGCTTCGTCCCTCTCTGAAATCTCGGATAATGAACTCATTAGGAGACTGAACCGATTGCAAGGGAGCTTACTTGACAGGCTACCAGCCTCGCGGAAAAAGCCTAATAATACCAGTGAGTTAGACAGGCCTGGCCTACTTAGTAAGAAGGGGGGATAAGATCCGGGGGATAAGGACCATGTTCGGACCGCGACACAATCTTCTAGTGATTAGCTCAACGGCGTTGTTACTCTGCCCCCTTTATGCGCTGGCCGCCGACAAAGTCCCCACCGATGCCGTGCTGCGAGGCCAAGCGGCCTTCACCGACTACCGGTCCGAGCGCCCCGGCGTTTTCCACAAGATTACTCCTCAAGACCTGCCGAAGCCATGGGCCACAAAGTCGGCGAGCAACTTCCCTTCGCTAGTTCCCCGCCCCGCTGACGCCTGGCCCCAGGCTCCCACAGGCTTCAAGGTCGAACTTTATGCGAGCAATCTCGCTGGCCCGCGCCTGATTCGAACGGCGCCCAACGGGGACTTCTTTGTCGCTCAGAGCTACGAAGGCGAGATCACAGTCTTCCGCGGAATCACGCGCGACGGCAAGCCCGAGCGGGCCTCCGTCTTCGCGACAGGCTTGCACCGGCCGTTTGGGATCGCGTTCTACCCTCCCGGCCCAAATCCGCAATGGGTCTACATTGCCAACACCGACTCCCTGGTTCGATTCCCGTACGAGGCTGGTGACTTGAAGGCGCGCGCGCCGGCTTCCACGATCATTCCCAAGTTGCCTTCGGGCGCCGGTCACTGGACGCGCGATGTCGCATTCTCGCTCGACGGCAAGCGGATGTTCGTCTCGGTCGGCTCAAGGTCGAACGTGGGCGACTCCCGCCTGTATCCGAGTGACACCCTTCGCGCCGATATCCTCGAATACACGCCCGCCGGTAAGTTCGTCAAGGTCTATGCATCGGGCATCCGGAATCCAGCCGGCATCGCCGTCAATCCTCTGACAGGGGAGCTGTGGTGTTCCACCAACGAGCGCGACGGATTGGGTGACAATCTTGTCCCGGATTACATCACCCACGTCCAGGAGGGTGGCTTCTATGGCTGGCCTTGGTACTACATGGGGAGCAACCCGGACCCGCGCCGGGAAGGAGAGCGTCCGGAGCTAAGAGGCCGCGCGATCATTCCGGACGTTCTGCTCCAAGCGCATCTCGCATCGCTTCAGATGACATTCTACGAAGGAAAGCAATTTCCTGCAGAATACTCTGGCGACATCTTCGTCGCCGAGCACGGCTCTTGGAATCGGGCGTCGCGAGCCGGTTACGAGGTCCTCCGCGTTCCGTTGACGAAGGGCCATGCTTCAGAGGAATATGAGGAATTCCTGACTGGATTCGTCACCGCCGACGGGCACGTATGGGGACGCCCGGTGGGTGTCACTGTGTCCCAAGACGGCTCGTTGTTGGTGACCGATGATGGCTCCAACTCCATCTGGAGGGTGAGCTACGCTACTCGACTCAACGACTTCGAAACCTTGCAGAATGAACCGGATGGCGTTCAAGGAGACCACTTAAGTAATAACCAGGGGATGGTAGTGCTTTCGTCCACTCCGAGAATGTCCGGTCGCTCCAGCGCCGGTGTCGATGCTCTGGCCAGAGAAACTCAATGAGCACGTCATCCGAACCCACGCTTACCCTGGATCGGCGCGTCGAGAAATGCCGGGACGCTCTCATCCAGAAGCAGCCTTGGCTCCTTAAGCCGCGAACTGGTTTGCCAGACACGATAGTAAGCTGGCCGCCAGTTCGATGTGCACCGCTCATGCTGGCCAAGCGCGAGAATCAGTCGCTCATTCTTGTCGGCACTGCGCCCATACGGCGTCGGCGAGAACAACACGCTGTCGATGCCGCGTGGCGCATACTTCTTTTCTGTGTAACCGTTCGTCTCGTCCTGCCAGAAGCGTTGGCATCTCTCACCAGTCCCTCGATACGCATAAGCCGATTCGTCGAATCCACAGTTCTCAATGCCGACTCCGGTTTGAACAACCAGATACTCCCATTTCCATTGCAGCTTGATCGGGTCCAGGAAGCCGAGGTAACTCTGGTCCCGGCAGGATTTGTCATACAACAGCCCTGCCCCTGCCAACTCATCATTCAACCTTCGCTGCAGCGGCCCGAGGTCCACATTCGGCTTCAACTCACTGACCTTCGATTCAATCCAGTCCCACAACTGGTGCTTGATCACGTCGAACTGCGGCGTCGCGCCGCGCGTTTCCAAATTCGCTCGCGGATTCGCCCGCACCGGCGCCAGCATCGCCCGGATCTGGACTGTCCGATTGCGCAACAAGCGGCCACGCCAGGGTCAACACCACCGCGAGCCGCCGCATATTTTTCTTTGTGGTAGCCTCGTTCGCGACCCGCAGCGAACCGCAGCACGAAAATGCTAGGTTGAAGCGGTAGATGGCAACGCACCTCCAGTCCGGCGGCCCGCCCACTGCTGCTCCCCCCGCCGACACCGGCTTCTTCGGCCATCCCCGCGGCTTGGCGACACTGTTCTTCACCGAAATGTGGGAGCGCTTCAGCTACTACGGCATGCGCGCGCTGCTCATCCTCTTTATGACCGCGGGCACTGCCACCGGCGGCCTCGGATTCCCCGTCGTAAAAGCCGGCGCCATTTACGGCTTCTACACGGCCATGGTCTACCTGCTCAGCCTGCCCGGCGGCTGGGTTGCCGACCGCATTATCGGCCAGCGCCGCGCCGTCCTCTACGGCGGCATCCTCATCGCAGCCGGCCAGTTCTTCCTGATGAGCCCCGGCGTCCAGGGATTCTACGCCGGCCTCGGCATCCTGATTCTGGGCACCGGCCTCCTCAAACCCAACGTCAGCACCATCGTCGGACAGCTCTATCGCCAGGGCGATCACCGCCGCGACGCTGGCTTTTCGATCTTCTATATGGGCATCAACCTGGGCGGGCTGCTCGCGCCGCTCGCGTGCGGATGGGTCGGCCAGCGGATCAATTGGCGGCTCGGCTTCGGCCTGGCGGGCTTCGGGATGATCCTGGGCGTCGTCCAGTACATGCTCGGCGGCAAGTATCTGGGCTCGGCCGGAATGCATCCGACGCCGCCCGCAAGCCCCGAAGCCGGCCGGCGTTTGAAGCGCAATATGGCCTTGGCGGCGGTCGCCGCTGCGCTCCTGTTCGGCGCCTTCGGCGTGCTGGCATTCACCGGAGCCATCGAAATCACCGCGCAGCGCATCTCCGCAACGCTCGGTATCGTTCTCATCGCCGTCACCATCGCCATCTTCGGATGGCTGCTCGGCGGGCGCGGCTGGTCGCCCATAGAACGCAAACGCTCCGCGGCGATCCTGGTTCTGTTCCTCGCCTCGGCGGTCTTTTGGTCCAGTTATGAGCAGGGCGGTTCTTCTCTGAATCTTTTTGCCGCGCGCAATACGCACAATGTTCTATTCGGATTCAACTTCCCCGCCAGTTGGTTCCAGTTTGTCCCTTCCCTGTTCGTGCTGATCCTCGCGCCCATCTTCGCCTGGCTTTGGGTCAGGCTGGGCGACCGCGAACCTTCCAGCCCATCCAAGTTCGCCTGGGGACTCATCTTCGCCGGCCTCGCCTTCGCGATTCTCGTAATTCCGGCCCGCGCCGCCCTCGTTGCGGGAGCGCTCGCATCTCCGGTCTGGCTTACTGCCACCTACTTCCTGCAAACCGCCGGCGAGATGTGCCTCAGCCCCGTTGGCCTCAGCGCCATGACTAAGCTCGCGCCAGCACGCGTCGCCGGCATGATGATGGGCCTCTGGTTCGTCTCCATCAGCATTGGCGATTACCTCTCCGGCGTCGCCGCATCCGTCTATGAAGCCATGCCGTTGCCTGCTCTCTTCGGCCTTGTGGCCGGTGTCGCGTTTGTCGCCGCCATCATCCTGGCGCTCGTCATCAAACCGACCGTCAAGTTGATGTCGGGCATCAAGTAGAAGACTCGAACATGCCTCCCCTCCGCGGCTCATTCTGGGTTTTTGTGCTGTACGACGTGGCCGAAGAGATCCACATCGAGGAGCTGCGCAAGTTAGTCGGCGCCGAGCCCCGCCCCCAGCCCGCCTTCAAGCATCCCGCGCCCGAGTACGTCCGCTTCGAGCGCCCGCCCGCCATCGAGTATCCCGAGCCCGTCTCCATCGCCACCGGCGAACAATTCCAGGTGCGCATCAAGTACTTTGACTACGGGGTCATGAGCGTCGAACTAAAGCTCGAGTTTGAGGCCGGCTGGGAAGAGCTGGTCCGTCTGTCGAGCCGCTGGATTCTCGCGCCCGAAATCGAGCGCATCACCGCCGAGCTGGTGCGCAGCCGCGTGGAACGCGCCAAGCCGGCCCTGCACCAGCCCTACCCGACCCGGCTCAACGAGGATTACTACATCATCCACCTGCGCGAGGCGCTCGACGAAAACGGCCAGCCCATGTCGGCGCCGGAAATGCTGGCCCAGCGCGGCCAGCAGATCGTGCAGATCGTGCGCGGCGAATCGCTCCCGCTGGCCGAAGCCGAGCGCCGCGAAGTGTTGCAATCCAGCATGTCGTACTATTCGACCGACCTGCTCGTCGCCGGCTGGGTGGCCGCCCTGGTCTACGACACGCCCGAAGGCGCCGAGCCGGCCATCCAGCTGCTCGAATACGCCAACGCCCAGCTCCTCGAGTTCCGCCATTACGACGAAGTGCTCACGCGCGTGCTCGAAAACGTATACAAAATGCTCGAGCATCGCGGCGGGCTGCTGCGGCGCTGGCGTATGGGCCGCCAAGCCGAGCGGTTGAACACCTTGCGCCTCGACGTCCGCGAGCTGACCGAGCGCACCGACAACGCCATCAAGTTCCTCAGCGACATGTTCTACGCCCGCGCCTACCGCATGGCCGCTGGCCGCGTCGGCGTCACCGACTACCGCAACCTCGTCGAAGAAAAACTCCGCACCGCCGGCGAGTTGTACGACTTCATGATGAACGAGTTCCACCAGGCGCGCGCCTTTGTGCTCGAAGCCATGGTGGTCGCTATCCTGGTGATCGAGCTCGCGCACCTGTTTCACGGCGGATGGTAGTTCCGCCTCGCACCGTTGCTCTTTCAGCCTGATAAGTGTTAAGCTACAGTTTACAGGTGTTCGGTGAACATCCGCAATTTCGTCCACAAGGGCCTGAAACGGCTGTACGTGGAGGATGACACGAGGGGCGTTCCACCCGACACGGTGGACAAGCTCCACAAGATGCTGGCATACCTCGATCAAATGGAGAACCCGGAAGAGTTACGGGCCCTAGCCGCGTGGAAGGCTCACACGCTGACTGGCGATCGCAGAGGCACCTGGAGCCTCAGTGTCACGCGAAATCGGCGTTTGACGTTTCGTATCAACGTGAATAAAGAAATTTGCGACCTGAATCTGGAAGATTATCATTAGAGCCGCTGGAGCGCAGACCATGTCAATGAAAAACCCGCCCCATCCCGGAGACTTCATCCGGACTGAAATTATCCAGCCTGCCGGACTTTCAGTAACGGCCGCCGCGGCTGTGCTCCGTGTTTCACGGCCGGCCTTGTCCAATCTGCTGAATGGCAACGCGGATCTTTCCGGCGACATGGCGCTTCGCATTGAGAAAGCCTTCGGCGTGAAAATGGACACACTCATGCGCATGCAGGCCTCCTATGATATTGCCCGAACACGCAAGCGCGAAAAGGAAATTCGCGTCCCGCGATTTCATCCGTCCGCCGATGTGCCTGCGTGATGCAGGTGTTCGGTAGGACTCGGAATCCCATGCTGGCCGCGGTGGAAACGCTGCGACGCTGCTGTACGCCTCTTGGTCTGAAGGCATCCGGGGGCCGTGTAGGGCATCACCAGGTTTGGGCCCGCGACAGCATGATCACGCTGCTCGGTGCGCGCTTCGCCGCCGACCCGCAGATCGACGCGGCTCTCCACGCCAGCCTGCGCCTGCTCAAAGAGCATCAAGCGCCCGCCGGAGCCATTCCTAACAACGTCGATGGCGAAACCCGGCGGGCCAACTTCCACGCCTACGCCGACGCCGGCCTGTGGTGGATCATCGGCAGCAGCTTGCTCGCGCCCGACCCCGAAACGGTCCGCCGCATCCTCCTTTGGTACGAGTGCCAGGACGTCGACCAGAGCGGCTTGCTGAGCATGCAGGAAGCCTCCGACTGGCAGGACCTGTTCTGCACCCGCGGCAAAGGCCTTTATCTGAACTGCCTGTACGTCCTCGCGCTCCGTGCCGCCGTGAAAGCGGATCCCGCCGAAGCGGCGCGCTACCTCGAACGAACCGAAGCCGCCGCCGCGAAACTGAACGCCTATTTCTGGTATCGCGGTGACGGCGAAATGCTGCGCCATGTCTCTCACACGTTCAGCACTGAAAGCACCGCGGAATACGATTCGCTCGGCCGCAAGCGCTGGCTGCCCGTCAAGCGCCATCTGGTCGGCGAGCAATATTACTTGCCTTACTTGGCGTTCCGGGCCGTCGGAGAATGGTTCGATTCGCTCGGAAATCTGCTCGCCATCCTGGCCGGCGTCGCCGACGAAGAGCAGACCAACCGGATTCTGGCCTTCATCGCGCGCCACGACCGCACGCATTCGCCCTTGTTTGCCTTGACGCCCGCGGTCGAGCCCGGCGATCCGGATTGGCGCGACTATTACGGCACGCTGAACCTGCCGCAGCAATACCACAATGGCGGCATCTGGCCGTTCATCGGCGGCTTCTACGTAGCGGCTCTGGTGAAGGCCGGCCGGATGGACGCGGCTCAGGACGCCTTCGAACGACTGACGGAGTTGAATCTCCGCGGCAGCTTTAATGAATGGCACCACGGCGACACGGTCGAGCCGATGGGCGTCCGCGACCAGGCTTGGTCCGCCGGCATGTATCTCTTCGCCGCCGAGTGTCTGAAAACCGGCGCAGTCCCGTTGCTGTGAATAACTCGGCCAGGAGCCGATCCTAGTTGAACGGGACGCTGATCGAAGACTCCGTCTCGGCCACGGCGGTCGAGATATCCAGACCGTTGGCATGGAACGGCTCGTTGTTGCTTTGATTGATCAGGCTGATCCCGCCATTACCCACCGGCGAGCCCAGAAGCACGTACGAAGGAATCGTAAATTTGCCGGCACTCACCGGAGCGAAGCAGATGAAGGTGCCGCTCACGTTAATTGTGGTGCTTCCGCCCCCGATCTGTACCCACGTGTCAGGGATTCCTCCGGTCCAGGTGACCGTGACGTCTTGATTGCGGTTCACAGAAGTGATCGCGGTCTGATTCGTCCAGACCAGTGGGCTGGGATCGGAAACAGTGACGCTGAACGGCCCGATGTCTGGGCCACCAGTCCCCTGGAACGTGAATGTGCCGCCTGTGCTCGGGAAGAAGCTGGTAGGGAAGTTGGACGAGTAGGTGAGCAACTGACCCTGAGTGACCTTAGGGAGCGGCTGTGTGCCTGTCGGTCCGGTGATCGAAAGCGTCCCGGCATCGAGATAGGTAATCGTCCCGATCAGGCTTATCTCCTGCTGCTGCACCAGACATCCGCCCTCGGTGACATAGGCGTATCCGTAAGTATTCGGCTGATTCTTGTCGCGCAGGAATGTAGCGCTGGCAAATACCGACTGGTTGCCTTTCTGGGTGGTGTCCAGCACAACTGCGAGGGTTCCAGACGTATAGTTGCTTTGCGCCCCGCTGGTGAGTAGCCCATTTCCATCTGTTCCCCGGATCGCATCCTGACAAACCCCGCCGTTCTGGCCTATCGGAATCGTCACGGTGTTACTGACAAATGTCCCCACTACGCCGACGATGGGCACGCCGCATCCCGGTATTACGTTCGCCGGTATTTTCACGTTGATCTGCACCAGCCCTGGATATCCGGAGCTGCCGGCATAAGTGACCTGCGCCTCGATTCCACCGACGTATATCTTGAGCGGAACCTTCACGGCATGCGGCGAGTTCGTAAATTCGACGTCGCTGTCCGCGGTATCGGCGCCCAGGCCGGATCCCCACAGCGTGATAGCCTGATTCGGCGAAGCGGACGTCGTGTAGTTGAAGACATTCCCATTGTTGTCCGTGGCTACAGCAATTCCGTTGGGTAATCCAGAAAGCGTGTCCAGCCCGAGCGCGCTCTCGACCACCTCGATGGTGGCCGGTGCGCTGGTGAGTCCGTTATAGGTCACGGTCAGGGTTCCGGTGCCCACCGGTGTGTTGGCCGGCAGCACCGCGGCGATTTGGCTCGCGATCGCGTAGTACATCGCAGGGTGCGTGGTGACGCCATTCACCGTCACGGAAATGCTCGCACCGTTGAGAGTCGCAGGAATGCCAGGAGACGCGCTGGATTGCAGCGCCGCTTTGGCCGCCGGATCGGCCAGCCCCGTTCCATAGATCACGAAGATCGTGCTCGGGGCGATGCCGTAGTTCGGCAGGCCCAGGGCCACGTTGCTGTAGTTGTTCTGGATCTTCGCAATCGTCGGGGCCCCAGCCGTAGCGCCACCGGTAGCGCCGTAAGTGAGAAATTGAAACGTGATCGACGAGCTCGTGAGTCCTGTGATCAGAACCTTCGCAAAATGTTTGCTGTTATCGTAGACGGCAAAGACCGTGTTGACCGCCAGAGCGGGGCTGACGATGGGATTTTGGCTGTACACACCGGGCCCGCCTCCATAAAAGGCCTGAAGCGTGGCTTCGTCATAGAGCGCGTAGCCTCCGGGTCCTACCCCGAGAGCCACCGTGTAGCCCAAGGCATTACCTACAAATGTGATGCTCGCGCCGTTGAACTTGAAGTCCCCGCCGCTGCTGGTAATCGCGCCGTTTTCTAAATTGAAGCTCTGGCCGCTTTGAAGAGTCACGTTCGACTGTGTGAAATCGCCAAACAGCGCAACTGCGCCAGCTAAAGCAAGCACGGCAATGCGTAGGTAGAAGAAATTAGACATTTGTCTCCCTTGGAACAGGCTGGAAATTCTGGATCGTATCATAATGACAAGCTGACAGAGTTCACTACTAAGCCTTTGCGCAGAGTCGGCTCTGAATCCGTCATGACGGTTCCCAATTTTCAGGGGGGTGAGGAGCCAACCCCTTTCGCGCGGGTAGGGCTCTCCGGGTACTAAAGCTTTCGTGACAATCCGCCGATTCTTTGCCCGTGGGCGGAGTGTATTTGGAATCCCGTCTGGAGTTCCTGCGCCAGACCCAAAATCTCGACGGCGGCTGGGGCTATTTTCCTGGAAAACAATCCTGGTTTGAGCCGACTGCCTACGCCATGTTGGCGCTCCAGGATGCGCCGGGCTCTGAAAAAGCGCTCAACCTCGCCTGGGGTCTGACCCGCTCCTGGCAGTGCTCGGACGGTAGTTTCCGGCCCTGCGGACACGTGACGGACGGAACCTGGGTCACTGCGCTCGCCATCAACCTGTCTTGCGTCCGTGGCGTTTACGATGACAACCTGCATCGCGCCGTCAGTTGGATGCTCAGCGTCGTCGGCGCCGAACACGGCCTGGCCATGCGCGCCGCGTCGCGTCTTCACCTGCTCGAAACCAAATTGGATGTATCGCACGAAGGCTGGCCGTGGCGCGACGGCAACGCTTCCTGGATCGAACCTACCGTGCATACGCTCGTGGCTCTAAAGAAGGTCGCCGCGCACTACCCTGGCGCGGAATTGGCGGACCGCGTTCGCGACGGAGAAGCGCTAGTCTGGAGCCGCCGCTGCGCCGACGGCGGATGGAATTGTGGGAATCCGAACGTCTTCGATCTTGACCTGCCGTCGTATCCCGAAACCACGGGCCTCGCGCTCCTCGGCTTGCAGGGGCGAAGCCCGCAGCAGCTGGCCGGCCCGCTAGAAGTCGCGCAGCGTTTTCGGGCCGAAACGAAATCCTCGCTGGCAAAAGCCTGGCTCGCCATCGCTTTGCGCTGCTACGGTCAATCTGTCGATGCGCCCGCCGACGCCGCGCGCACCTCCAACGACATTCTGCTCGCGGCTCTGGAAGCGTTGGCGCACCCGGACGGCAATCACCGCTTCTTCCAAACTCCCGGAGGCCTGGCATGAACCGGCGCAAATTTATCGGACTCGGAGGCGCTGCCGTCGCCGGTACCTACATCGGCATGAAGCTGCAGCGGCCGCCCAAGCTCTCTGACGGCCCGGCAGGCCAATCGCCGGTCGCCATTTTGCGCGCTCGTTCCTACTCCGACGACCTCGTGACGCGCATGCTCGAAGGCATCCGCGAGTGCGGCCTGGACGTTCGCGGCAAGCGCGTGCTCCTCAAGCCTAACCTTGTGGAGTTCGACCCGCAGACCGTCATCAATACCGATGCCACGGTGATCGCCGCCGCCGTCGAGACGTTTCACAAGCTCGGCGCGAGCGAGGTACTGATCGGCGAAGGCCCCGGGCACCGCCGCGACACACTCGACATGGCTGACGACGCAAAATACCGCGTCACCATCCCCAAGTTCGAAAGCATCTTCACCGATCTGAATCGCGACGACGTTTCGCCCGTCCGTGGCTTCGCCGGCGAACCGGAATTCTACTTCGCCAACACGGTGCTCGCCGCCGACCTCATCGTTTCGCTCGCCAAAATGAAGACGCATCACTGGGCCGGCGCGACGTTGTCCATGAAAAACCTCTTCGGCCTGGTTCCCGGCTCAGTTTACGGCTGGCCGAAGAACAAGCTGCACTACATCGGCATTTCCGAATCCATCGTCGCCCTGAACCGCACCTTCCGCAACACGTTCGCCATCGTCGACGGCATCGTCGGCATGGAAGGCAACGGCCCCATTCAAGGCACCCCGAAGCCCGCCGGCGTGCTCGTCATGGGTCGCGACCTGGTGGCCGTCGATGCCACCTGCTGCCGCATCATGGGCATTGATCCTGAAAAAGTCACCTACATGCGCATGGCCGCTGAATTGGGTCACGTGCATCCCGCGCGCATCGATCAGCGCGGCGAGACCGTCGCATCGGTGCGGAACAACTTCGATCTGATGCCCGAATATCGCCAACTCCGGCTGGCGTGATGCTGGAGGCAATCGCTCGCCGCAGATGGCTCGCCATCGCGATCGCCGGTTTCATCCCGCTGCTCGCGCGTCTCCTGCTCCTGGGCGTTCTTCCGATCCCCAGACCGGCCATCCAGGACGAATTCAGTTATCTGCTCGCGGCCGACACCTTCGCCCACGGCCGCCTCACCAACCCCACGCCCGCCTTCCCCGAACACTTCGAAACACTGCAAGTGATTCTGCACCCTAGCTACGCATCGAAGTACCCGCCGTTCTCCGCGCTCGTCATGGCCGCGGGCCAGAAACTCACCGGCCACCCGTGGTTTGGCGTGTGGTTCAGCATGGGTGTGCTGTGCGCCGTGCTTTGTTGGATGCTCGACGGCTGGTTCCCGCCCGCGTGGGCCTTCGGCGCAAGCCTGCTGGCGGCGCTGAACATCGGCATCGTCAGCTATTGGACCGAAAGCTACTGGGGCGGAACGTGCGCGGCCATCGGCGGCGCGCTAGTCGTCGGCGCGGTTCCGCGGCTCATCGAACGCCCGCGTGCTCGAACCGCCATCGCGCTCGCAGCCGGTTTGGCCATCCTGGCAAATACACGTCCGTACGAAGGGCTGCTGCTCGCCGCGCCATGTCTAGGGTGGCTCGCGTGGGCCGCGTTCCGCCGGCATGCCGCCGCATCGGTGCTGAAGAACATCGCGCTCCCGGCCGCTCTCGCCTTGATCCCGGTCTTCGCCTGGATGGGCTACTACAACTGGCGAGTCACCGGCCACGCGCTCGAAATGCCCTATGTCGCGCATGAGCGCCAGTACGGCGTCGTTCCGCCCCTGCTGTGGCAAACCAGCGCCCCTCCGCCGCCGGCTTACAGCAACGATTTCCTTCGCAACTTCTGGCAGGTGTCCTATCGCGCCGAATGGCAAGCGGAACGGAATCAGTTTCTCAAGGCGCACATCGCGGACTTGCTGAAGCTCGGCCGGTTCTTCCTCGGCTGGCCGCTGATGCTTTGTATGATCTTCTTCGCACGACGGCTCTGGCGTGATCCCGTCGCCAAAAAGGTCCTGCTGTTAGCAGCCTGCTTCTATGCCGGAGCAGCCTTCGATGCCCGGCTCTTTCCGCACTACGCTGCCCCGGCCACGGCGCTCGCCTACATCCTCGCCGCCTGCGTCTTGCGCTCGATGCCGCGCTACTTCGTCTGGAGCGCGCTGGTTCTCACTGTTCTCACAACCGGCTTGACCCTGCTCACACCGGAGAACCGCTACCTGTTCGGCCAAATCGATTATCATACCCGCGCGGAGCACGCCGCCGTCGACGCCCGCCTGTCCGGCACCCCCGGGCCTCAGTTGATCCTGGTCCGATACGGCCCCCGTCACGACCCCTGGGAAGAGCTGGTCTACAACGGAGCCGACCTGGATCGCGCCCGGGTCGTGTGGGCCCGCTCGCTCGGCCCCAATCAGGATGCGGCACTCCTGCGCCATTACCCGGACCGCGCCATCTGGCTCCTCACCGAAAACGGAAACTTGAACTTAAGCCCCTATCTGACAGATCAGCAAGGAGCTAGGCTGCGCTACAGCCCCGCTCTTCCCCCGTCGATTCCTAAGTAGTGTCACCCGACTCCACGAAGCTCCGGCGGTGGTTCGGTCCGATGCCGGGCCGTAAGGAAACGCACGCCTTCAGTCTGATGGCAATCGCCGTGGCATTCATCGTTTGCATCTGGGCGCTCTTTCTGGGCTTCCACGGCGAAACGTTCCTCGGCAGGCCCCTCGGCGGCGACTTCGTGCAATTCTACGTCGCCGGCAAAATCCTGAATCAATATGACGCATGGCGGATCTACGACCTGAAGCTCGCGGTCGACCTCCAGCACGCCGTGCTGCCAACCATGGCCAGCACCCAAATGCTGGTCTTTGGCCAGGCGCCATACATCGCAGCGCTTTTTCGCCCCTTTGCGCTCCTGCCGTACGCATGGGCCTACGTGGTCTGGCTGGTTTTCTCGGCCGCGCTCTATGCGGCATCGTTGGCTTTGTTTTTTCAATCCGCACGTTTGAACCGCAACGACAAGAAAACAGCCTACTTGCTGGCTCTGTCGGCGATGCCCTTTTTATTCGAGACCTGGATCGGCGGACAGGTCTCGGTGCTGGCCTTCTTCGCCTGGGGGCTGTTCTTCTACTGCCTCCACAACGAGCAGCGTTTACTGGCCGGAGCGGCATTGGCTTTGCTCCTGTTCAAACCGACGCTGGTCCTGCTTCCCGCTGCGATGCTCCTCTGCGGACGCCGATGGCGAATGCTCGCTGGTTTCACGGCAGGCTCGGCGGCCATGGCGCTGCTCTCGGTCGTGGTCGCAGGCTGGCGCGGAGTCACCGCGTGGGTCGAAACGCTTTTGTTCGACAGCCGCTTCACCAAAGACGCAGTCCCCGTATCCCATTTGGCCAAGAATGTGGACGCCAACGCCTTCCTCCAATTGATCTTCGGAAGCGGATCGCGGGTGGCTGAAGTCCTCTTTCTGCTGGTTTGCGTTGTGGGATTCGTCGCGCTGGCTGCCGCCTGGTGGCCCGCCGGCAAAAAGAAGGCGAGCGACGGCCTGCTCTGGGCTGCCACGCTCTGCTTCACGTTGGTGCTCAGCCCCTACGCCCCCATCTACGATTCCATCCTCCTGGTCTTTGCTATCGCGTTATCGGCCAACGCGATACCACAGCAAGCCCGTGCGACCTTCCACGCTTGGCTGCTGCTGCTTTACATGCTTCCCTGGGTTACCCAGTCATTCGCCCAGTTTCTGCATCTGCAACTGTTCACATTGGCCGTGGCCGTCTACGGAGCTTGGACACTGCACTGGGCTAATCCAGTTACATACCGATTATTCAACAAGATAACGTCAAAGCCGAGGGAAATACTTGACCTCGACTCGCTTAAAACTGCCCAGGAAAATGGTACTATGCCTAACCAATCAGGCCACCAACCGACTGGGCGATTTTAGAGTCGTTCTAGGTGCTTACTCTGATTTAACGTACCGGCTTTGGGTGATAACTTACCAATAGCGGTGGACGAACCCATCGCAGGGAGAGGAGAAACAAATGACACGGATCACCAATTTGGTTTTGAAACTGAAGGTTTGGAAGGATACCCGGGGCCAGGACCTCATCGAATATGCGTTGATGGCGGGCTTCGTGGCGGTGGCTGCCGGTGCAATTATGCCGGGCGTCGCCTCCAGCATCAGCACGATCTTCAGCAAGATTTCCAGTGTGATGGCTGCTGCCGCATCACAGAGCTAAAACCCCTTCTGGTGGGTAGGCGAGTAGACGACCCTCTTCCTCGCCTATCCTCCCGAAGATTCATCAACCTACACCGCCCCCCGCAGTTGATCCCCCGCTGTAATCGCCGTTCCCGCGCCGCTGTTCCAGCCCAAGCAATTGTCTCGAAGGTGCTACACTACCGGATTCCATGCGGAACCGCCTGCTCGGATTTGGCAGAGTTTTGATCTGGTTCGGTTGGCTGGCCTTTGCAGCCTTCTTGTTTGCAGGCCCGTTTCGCCAGGAAGTGATCTACTTCCTCGTTCATGGAAACCCGGTCTACTACGGCGCTGCCATCGCCCTGTTGGCTTTCCTCGCCGTTTTTTGTTCGGTTTATGTTCCCTTGCGCGGGCGCGGCCTCTGGCGCTGGGAGCTGCCCCTGATCGCTGCGTTCGGGTTCTGTTTCGTGCTGCTGGAACAACCGCTGGCCCTCCTCGTGATCCTGCTACTATTCCTGTCATTCTTCACTCTGGGCCATCGGCTGGCAAGGACATTCGGCATCGCGCTCAACACCCCGGCTGAGACCCTGGCTTTGGGATTCTCAATCGGATGCGGCGTGGCTATTCCAGCATTGTTTCTCCTGGGACTGCTGCATGGTTACTACCGGGCCGTCTCCTGGATCCTGGTGTTAGCGCCAATTGCCTTCTGGCACAGGGATGCCCTCGCCGCTCTCCAAGCCATTCGTAACCTCTGGCAGTCCGCCAGGCAAACGAAGGAACTGCGCCACCCCTTCTGCGGCATCGCCGTTGTCTTCTTCGCCGCCGCGGTATTCTTCAGCGCCGCCGGAGCCCTGACGCCTGCCATCGCCTTCGACACGCTGAACTTTCATCTGCCCGCCGCGCAATACTATAGCTCCGAGCACCGGCTTGACCCGGTGCCGATGCTCGGCTACAGCTACTACCCGCAGGGCTTTGAAACGCTTCTCATGGTGGCGTACCAGTTGGGCGGACAACCTGCCGCGCAATTGCTAGCCCCGCTGCTGTTTGCCGTCTTCCTGCTGTTGCTGTTCGCAATCGGCAGGGAATGCGGCTTGGATGCGGCCGCGTTGATCACCGGCATCGCCTGCGTGGCGATGACACCGTTCGTTCTGTGGGACGGCACTCAAACCAAGACGGACATCGGAGTGGGTCTGTTTCAGCTCGCCTCGCTCTGGTGCTGCCTGAAGTGGAGAAACACCGCGCTACAGGCGTGGCTGCTGTTGGGCAGCTTTTTCCTCGCTACCAGCGTTGCGTTCAAGTACACCGCGGTCTATGGCGCCATACCTCTGTTGATTCTCTTCCTGGTCGCGCTGCCTAGGATGAAAGCGCACCGGCTCCGTGCGGCTGGAGCGTTCCTGCTGCTCCTTGCGGTCCTGGGCTCCTACTGGCAAGTTCGCGCGTTCATCTACACGGGCGATCCGGTTTATCCGCAGAAAATAGAGCGCGCCGCGCAGCCGGGCGGGGTCCGGCGTGGCGCCACGTGGGACAAACGATTGAAGCGCCTGGCGCGAACAGCCTGGAGGTTGAATTTCGAAGGCCGGCCCCACTTCGAGTCTCCGATTGAAAACCCATTGGGGATGTTCCTGTTGACCTTCGCTCCGGTCGTGCTTCTGGCTGCGTGGCGAAGAAACGCGAATCGCCGCGCTTGTTTGTTTTATGCCGGCGTGTACCTGCTCTACTGGATCGGAACCATCGGCGTCTTACGCTACGCTCTTCCCGCCTTCGGCCTGGTGATCCTGTTTCTCGCGGGGAAGGCCAAAGAAGCGTATGACGAGCGCTGGATTTCCATCAGCTCTCCCGTGCGTTTCTCTTTCGCCGCGGCGCTGGCCACTTGCCTCGCTTTCGGTTTGCTGGGCGTGATTGAAGTAGTGGGTGCCCCGGGCGAGTTTGCGTATCTGGCGCACCTGATCAGCCGAAGCGATTACCTTGCCCTCAACCTCCCCGAGTACCGTACACTGCAGGCCTTCCGTCGCCTGGATGGAAATGCCGGCGTGCTTGTCGCCGGCGCATGTTCCCGCGCTTATGCTCCAAGTCCGGGTATGTTTGTCTGCTCCGGAGCCGACAATGACCGCATTGAGTACGTGCTAGGCAGGCACACGTTTAATTTTGTGGCCGTTCCAACCGATGCGAAAGAACAGCGCGCTGCCATCTTCCAAGGCTGGAAAGCGGAGCAGGTTTACCAAGACAACCAGTACACCGGCTACCGGATTTCGCGTTGAACACTGATGTTGGAATTCCTGCTGTACTTGATTTCCGGCGTCGGTTACGGCTTGTATTTCGACTTGAACCTTCTGGAAACCGTGCTGGCCGGCGCCCTCCTGCTGTGCGTGTTTCGCGGCTGGACGCCCCGCTTTTCCCTCCGGCCCTTCTGGCGGCGCTGGGTTCGGCTGGCCTTGCGGAAGAAGACGGCGGTGGCGGCGGTCTTCTTCTTCGCTCTGGCGAGCCGCGCCGCGCTGCTGCCATGGTTTCCTATTCCACGCCCCGCGATCGCCGATGAGTTCAGCCACCTGTTGCTGGCCGACACGCTCGCGCATGGGCATCTGACAAATCCGACGCACCCCATGTGGGAACACTTTGAAAGCATCCACATTATCCAGAAGCCGACCTACAACTCCGACTATTTTCCCGGCCAAGGCGCGGTGCTGGCCTTGGGCGAGCTGGCCGGAAATCCTTGGATCGCAGTCTGGGTCTTGTGCGCGGCCATGTGTGCCGCGCTGTGCTGGATGCTGCAAGCCTGGGTCCCGCCGCCCTGGGCGCTGCTCGCCGGCGTTCTGGCGGTCCTGCGGTTCGGAATCGCGAGCTACTGGATCAACGGCTACTACGGCGGCTCGCTGGCCGCGCTCGGTGGCGCGCTGGTGTTGGGCGCATATCCCCGGTTGCGGAAGAAGCCTTCGCTCGGAATGTCCTTGCTGCTGGGCGCGGGCATCGTGATGATCGGCTACACTCGCGCATTTGAAGGCTTGGCGGTTTCCGTGCCGGTGTTGGCGGCCCTCGCCTGGGCCGCGTTGAAGAAGCGCTCTCCGCTGTGGACTCTGCTGCCCGCCGGCGCCGTCATTCTGGCCGGGATCGCAGGCCTCATGCTGTACTCGTGCGCTGTCACGGGCAATCCGCTACGTCCGCCGTACACCGTCAATCAGGCCACCTACGGATGGCCCATGACTCTCCCGTGGTTCCATCCGCCCGATGTGCAACTGCGTAACGTAGAACTGCGGCGATACTACGATTACGAACGGGATGTGCACGATCAGAGCGATTCCGTGTTGGGCGAACTCAAGCTCAGCACGCTCAAGGCGCAAGGAATCTGGCGCTTTTACTTCGGTCCGGCGCTGTCCATTTCTCTCGTCATGCTGCCCGCGGTATGGAGAAGCCGCCGCCTGCGGCTACTGCTCCTGTGCGCCGGGCTGACGGTGTTGCTCTCGTTGATTGAGACCGGCACTTCGCCGCATTACGCCGCTGCCGCCACTGGATGCTTCCTGGGCTTGATCGTGGAGTGTTTCCGCAGACTCCGCGCGTATCGTCGCAACGGCCGCCCAATAGGCTGGCAATTGATCGTCGCCGCGCCGCTCATCCTGGTCCTGATCCTGGCCGTGCGGATCGGCCTCGAGAAGCTCGGCCTGCCCTACACCCAGGCCGTGAATTTTCAATCCTGGTGCTGCGTTCCAGAGAGCAATCCCAACAAGGCGCGCGTGACTGCGATGCTCGACGCAAAAGGCGGCAAGCACCTGGTGATCGTCGAACCGAAGACCGACCCGAACAACCTGTTTCAGTGGATCTACAACGCCGCCAATATCGACGCCTCGCCCATCGTTTGGGCGCGCGACCTGGGCCCGGAGAAGGACCAGGCGCTCATCCAGTACTTCCGCGGACGGCAGATCTGGCGGCTGAACCCCAACGTGGAGCCCGCGAGTATTGTCCCGTATTCGCAAGCCAAACGGTAGCCGCACGATATAATGGGTTGTGCCTAAGGTGACTATCGACGGCAAGACCGTGGAATTTGAAGCCGGGAAGCTGCCCTATCAGGAGCACGGCAAACCCGAATCGATCCTCGACGTCTGCCTGAACTTCGGAATCCATCTCGAGCATGCCTGCGGCGGTAACTGCGCGTGCACCACCTGCCACGTGATCGTCACCAAGGGCGAAGACAACCTGTCGGAAGCGGATGACGACGAATTGGACCGCCTGGACATGGCCGCCGGCCTGACACGGCGCTCGCGCCTGGGCTGCCAGTGCATCGTGCAAGGCGACATCGAAGTTGAGATCCCGTCCTGGAACCGCAACTACGTGAGTGAAGGCGGCGGCTCGATGAACCTGGGCGACGCGATTCCGGTCGGCAAAAAATAGCCGCTACCGCTTCATCCACATATTCAACGCCTTGTCGACAAGATCGGCCGGAATGTCGACCGTGATCTTCGCCTGCGATTGCTGCTGCGTCACCTGAATCCCGTCATAAACCTTCAGCAGATCGCGTTGATTGTCCGGCGTGTTCAAGCGGCCGAATCCTGCCAGTCCCTTCACCATGTCATGGACGAACTTGGCGTCGCGTTCGGTCTTCGAATTCACCACCGCCAGCGCGTCGATTCCCTGACTGAGATTGACGCCCAGCGTCGCGCTCTCCACCGACTGCAGAATCTGCGCGACGTTGCCGAAATTGCCACCATTCGGTATCGGCAGGTTGAACTTCTCCAGCCCTCCGATGAGCGCCGCATAAACCTGGTCGTCTGCTGGAAGGGTGCGCAGCAGGTCGCGAAGAGACGCGGGCAGGCCCAAGCCCGGGCTCTTATCGACAATGGCCCGTAACTCGGCGGCCGGCCCGGCCAGCACGGTCGAATCGTTCAAAAAGACCACGGCGGCTTGCTCGTTTCCGAACAGGCTGTACTTCTTGTACGTGAACCGCGCCATGCCTTTGGATTGCAGGCGCGCTTCCAGATCGCCGGTCTGGAACCTGCCGCGGGCAATCACGAGCACGTGCTTGCCATCCGAGCACACCAGGAATTGGGCGAGATCCTTACGCGGATCCAGGCCGGTCTGGCGCTGGAACTCTTCCAACTGTGGCAGCGGCACACGGGCCAGCAGCGTCTGATACACGGGCGTGTTGCGGATGGCATCCAAATTGGCGCCGGCAACGAAGATGGTATCGGAGGGAACCATCGCCTCCAGTGACGGATTGATGTGCAGCGAAGCCGATTGTCTGGCCCGGCATCCCGCCAGTGCACCAAAGAGGACGACGATGACGATCCAACGGCCGATCCAGCGCTTCAAAAATCTCTCCGTACGAACACCCGCAAAGCCACGCTCAGCACCACTGCCCCGAACAACGCCGACGTCCAGATGGGCATGAAGCCCGTGAATGTCCGGTCCTGGATCGCATTCAGGGTCATCTTGCCGAGGTCCCATACCTTGGGCAGCGCATAGTACAGCGCCTGCCAGATCTGGCGCGACCATTCCGACGACAGCAGGCGCATCATGAGACTGGTTTGCGCCAGAATCGGGCTGATGATCATCAGCGCGACCGTGACCATGGTCGCCAGCGCCGCGCTCTCAAACAATACGCCGATCAGCACCACCACCGAGAGCAGCACCGCGAAGATGAACGCCGTAGTCGCGATCGCAAGCAGGAATACCGGCGACCAGATTCCGGTCTTCGCGCCCAGGATGGTCCAAACGCCTAACACCAGGTAGACGAAGTTGCAGCACACCACCAGCACGTTGCCCGCGTAGCGCCCGAGCAGAATGTGGGTGCGCGAGACCGGTTTGGAAAGCAGCAATTCGATCCGGCCCGGTTCGAGCACGCTCGGTATCAGCCCGGCGGAGGCGAAGACCGAAAGGAACACGCCCCAGGTATAAAGGAACGTCGCCATCCCGGCGTACACGCCGCGCACCAACTGGGCGACCGGCTGAGAGCCCCGCGGGCCTTCGCGCCCGAACAGCGAGATCGTGGCCACCGCGCCCTCGACGATGTCGATCTTCAAAATAAACAGGAAGAACAGGATCATCAAGGTCGACAGCGCAAACAGGCCCCAGAAGATTTTACGCGCCAGGGCTTCCCGGAAAGTGTCGCGGATGAGGGCGATGGTGACGGCCATAATCAGTTCTCCACCGTGCGAACAAAAACCTCTTCGAGCGTGCTGGTGGTGGGTGCCAGCGCCTCGATCTCGCAGCGTTGGGCGCGCAGCAGGTCGACGGCGTCGTTCGCCGCTTCCCGCGTCGCGAATTGGAAGTCCAGGAGCCCATCCCGTGCCGCCACCGACGCCGCCCGCCCCCGCAGCGCTTCCGCTAATGCATCGGACGGCTTCGGTACCGTGAGCCGGTAACCCTTCCCCGCCGTCAGATCCTCCATTCGCCCGGCGAGCGCGACTTTACCTTTGTGCAGAATCGCCACTTCGCGGCAGAAAGCTTCTACCTCGGCCAGCAGGTGAGAATTGATGAAGATGGTTACGCCTCGCTCTTCGCAGCGGGTGAGGATGTCGCGAATGTGCCGCCGGCCAACGGGGTCGACGCCGTCGGTCGGCTCATCCAGAATCAACATGGTCGGGGAATGTATGAGCGCCTGCGCCAGGCCGACGCGCTGCAGCATGCCTTTGGAGTACTTCCCCAGCCGCACGTCGCCCCACTCGCGCAGGCCCACCAGTTCCAGTAGCTCTGGGATCAGCTTTCTGCGGCCCGCCGCATCGACGCCGGAAAGCGACGCATAGAAATCCAGCATGCCCACGCCCGTAAAATAAGTCGGGAAGCGGTGATTCTCGGGCAGGTATCCGATGGGCCGGCGGGCCTCGGGCTCACGCGCATTGCGGCCAAAAATCAGAGCGTCGCCCGCCGTCGGATGAACCGCCGAAAGCAGCGTTTTCACGAACGTGGTCTTCCCCGCCCCGTTCGGCCCCAACAGTCCGAAAGTGGCGCCGCGCGAGACTTTGAGCGACACGCCGTCGATGGCGCGCACCTCCCGCCCGGTCCAGCGAGCGCGGTAGACCTTGGTTAAGTCGCGGGTTTCAATGGCGTAGGCGGCGTCCACTCACCCTTAGCATACGCAGGAAAGGCAGCAGTTTGTTCCCGCTTTGTGTAGGCGGGCAGTCTTTGGCACGCCGGGCGCGGAGTTGCGTTAAAAAACTTAAAATTGGATGATAAATGAGAATGGCATCAGCGACCGCTGTTAATCCACTTCTCCAAATTAGCTTTCAAATCCCCTTCGATCAGATACGCGCGGAGCACGTGGAGCCCGCCGTCGACGAACTGCTGCGCGAGGCACGCGAGCGGCTGGATCAGTTGACCTCGGATCCCGCGCCGCGCACCTTCGCCAACACCATGGAGCGGCTGGACCGCCTCACCGAGCGGCTGGAATACGCGATGCAGGTGACCCGCAACCTGGAAGCGCTGGCCACCACTCCGGAACTGCGCGCCGCCAACAACGCCGTGCAGCCCAAGGTCAGCGAATTCTATTCCTCGCTGCCGCTGAATGAAGCCTTGTGGCGCGCGGTGCAGGCGTATTCAGAAACCCGCGAGGCCGCCGCGCTCACCGGCGTGCGCAAGCGGTTTCTGGAAAAGACCATCGATAATTTCCGCCGGCACGGCGCGCTGCTGGACTCAGCCGGCAAGCAGCGCATCGCCGAGATGGACGTCGAACTCACCAAACTGACTTTGCGATTCTCGGAAAACGTGCTGGATTCCACCAATCAGTTTGAATTGGTGATCACCGAGGAAGCCCGGCTGGCTGGCTTGCCGGAGAGCGCCCGGGCCATGGCGCGCGCCAGCGCGGCATCCAAAGGCCTGGAAGCGCCCTCCTGGCGATTCACCTTGCAGGGACCGAGCTATCTGGCCGTGCTCACCTACCTGGACGACGCCGCCTTCCGGCGCCAGGTCTACGAAGCCTTCGTCAACCGCGCCACAGACGAGAAGTTCGACAACCTTCCGGTGCTGACGCGCATTCTGGAGCTGCGCCGCGAGAAGGCGAACCTGCTCGGCTATCGCGACTTTGCCGACCTGGTGCTCGAAGACCGCATGGCGCAAACCGGCGCCCGCGCCCAGGAATTTCTGCTGGACCTGGAGCGCAAGACCCTGGGCTTTTTCCATCGCGAGAACGAGGAGCTGACGGCGTTCGCGGGCCAGACTGCTTTGCAACCTTGGGACATCGCCTATTACGCCGAAAAGCAGCGCGCTGCGCTCTACGCCTTTGACGAGGAGGCTCTGCGCCCTTACTTCCCGCTTGAAAGCGTCGTTAGCGGGATGTTTGAAATCGTCCAGCGGCTTTACGGTATCCGCGTCGTCGAGAAGGCCGGCGCTCCGGTGTGGGACCCCGAGGTCAAATACTACGAGATCCATGACGACCGGATGTCCGGCAACACGCTCCTGGGAGCCTTCTACGCGGACTGGTTTCCGCGCGAGAATAAGCGCGCCGGCGCCTGGATGGACGTGCTCATCACCGGCGGCGTTCTGTCGGGCCTCCGCGAACCGCACGCCGCCATGATCTGCGGCAACCTGACTCCGCCCGTGGATGGACGGCCGTCGCTGCTCACGCATCGCGAAGTGCAGACCATATTCCACGAATTCGGCCATCTGCTGCATCATTGCTTGAGCGGCGTGGAAATGCGCGCCCTCGCCGGTGTCAACGTCGCCTGGGATTTCGTCGAGCTGCCGTCGCAGATCATGGAGAACTGGACCTGGGAGCGCGACGCACTGGACCTCTTTGCGCGTCACTTCGAGACCGGCTCGCCCATCCCCGCGGACTTGTTTGAGAAGATGTGCGCCGCTCGCAATTTCCGCGCCGCTAACGCCCAGATGCGTCAGGTGGGATTCGCCATCGCCGATCTCGCCCTGCATCGCGAATATTCGCCCCAGCGCGACGGCGATTTGCTCGCCTACGTACGCGCGATCCTACAGCGCTTCTCCCCCGCGCCGCTGCCCGAGCGGTATGGAATGATCGCCAGCTTCACTCATCTGTTCGCCAATCCGGTGGGCTATGGCGCCGGCTACTATTCCTACAAATGGTCCGAGGTTCTGGACGCCGACGCTTTCACCCGCTTCCGCGATTCCGGCATTTTCAGCCGCGACGTAGGAACGCGCTTCCGGGAGAACATCCTGTCCCGCGGCGATAGCGAAGATCCGGCCGAGTTGTACCGGAAATTCATGGGGCGCGATCCCGACCCAAACGCGCTGCTGGAGCGCAGCGGTTTACTGACCGCCGCCCAGTAGCTTCGGCCGCGCCGCGAACCAGCGTAAATTCTGGTAAAGTAGGCCCAGTGCGAATCGTTCTCGTCGCAGCGCTGGTGTTGAGCTGCTCCGCTGCTTCTATAGACGATCAGCAATTCAACGGCCGGTGGGATATCTCGCCCAACAGCCCTTCTGCACCCACGCACGGCTGGTGGCTGGAAGTGTCGGGCGGCGGCACGAACAATCTGAAGGGCAAGTTCGTCGGCGCGCCCATCAGTCTGATCGACGAGATCCCCAAACTCTCTATCTCCGATGGCGAGCTACGCTTCGGGCTGCAGGACAAGTTCCAACGCGACAAGCCTCCAGAGACCGGCCTGTATTGGGCGCGCTATGAGGACGGCAAGCTAAAGGGAACCTTCGAGATCGAGGGTGACCCGTCCTCTTACGTGGAATGGACCGGTGTGCGCGCTCCCCTGCTCCCGGACAAGGACGACGCCTCCTGGAAGCGCGGCGATCCAATCGTCCTATTTGACGGCCACGATCTCACCGGATGGGAGGCGCTGCCACCCGGTCATTTGTCTTCCTGGGTGGTCCGGGACGGCGGCCTGACCAATCTGATTGGCGCTACCGATCTAATCTCCGACAAGAAGTTCTGGAATTTCATCCTCTCCCTAGAATTCCGCCTGGCGCCCCACGCCAACAGCGGCATCGCTCTGAGAGGGCGCTATGAAGTGCAGCTGGCTGACGATGCCGATCGGCCGCCATCGAATCGCGGCACCGGAGCGATTTACAACCGGATTGCGCCCAACTACAACGCCGCAAAGCCCGCGGGCGAGTGGCAGATGTTGACGGTCCGGCTGGTAGGCCGCCAAGTGACCGTGATTCTCAACGGTATCCGCGTGATCAACCGGCAGACCGTCGACGGGCCGACGGCGATCGCACTGGACTCCAACGAAGGCGACCCCGGCCCCATCCTGCTGCAGGGCGATCGCGGCACGGCCGAGTTCCGCAACGTCGTGGTCTATCCGCTTACCAAGAAGCCTTGAGCGCGGCCAAGCAGGCGAAATTCTATCGCGTCCGCGGGCGCGTCCAAGGCGTCGGCTTTCGCTATTTCGTGGAGCAATCCGCCAACACGCTGGGTGTCACCGGCTGGGTGCGCAACGCTGACGACGGCAGCGTGGAGGTGTATGCGTCCGGCACCGCGGCGCAGTTATCGGACCTCGCGGGACTTCTGAGGAAAGGGCCGCGCTGGGCCGAGGTGGCGGGCGTCGACGAATCCGAAGCGCGCCTGGAAAGCCACACCAGCTTCATGATCCGGTACTAATCAGCCGTGCCGTTACAATAGAAAAAGCAGTTCGCTCAGGAGAGCCACACCCCGCATGAAAATTGCCACGTTCCGGTTCGCGGTTCTGTTGCTGTGCCCCATGCTTGCAGCCGCGCAGTCCTTGAAGGACTACGAGAAGCGCATCACCGAATTCACGCTCGCCAATGGACTCCACTTCATTATCCTGGAGCGCCATGACGCGCCCGTCATCTCGTTCCACTCCTATGTCAACGCGGGTTCGGTCGACGACCCGGGCGGCGAAACCGGTATCGCGCACATGTTCGAGCACATGGCGTTCAAGGGAACCCAAACCATCGGCACCAGGAACTACCCGCTGGAGCGGAAAGCCATGGACGAAGTGGAGCACGTCTACGACAGCTACGACGCCGAGCGCAACAAGGGCCTGAAGGCCGATCCCAAGAAGCTGGAAGAGCTGCAAAAGCAGCTGAAGGCCGCCATGGCCAAGGCGGACAGCTACGTGATCCCGAACGCTTATCCGCAGTTGATTGAAGAGAACGGCGGAGTGAACATGAACGCCGGCACGGGCGAGGATTCCACGAATTACTACTACAACTTCCCCCGCAACCGCCTGGAGCTGTGGTTTCTGCTGGAATCGCAGCGCTTCTACGACCCTGTGTTCCGCGAATTTTATAAAGAGCGCGACGTGGTGCGCGAGGAGCGGCGCATGCGCGTCGAATCCAGTCCTCAGGGGATGTTGGCCGAAGCGCTGCTGGCTACGGCCTTCGCGGCGCATCCCTATCGCAACATGCCCGGCGGTTGGGCCAGCGACATCGAGAATTTCCGCCTGCCGGAGGCCATCGCGTTCTACAAGAAATACTACGTGCCCGCCAACATCACCATCGGCATCGCGGGCGACGTGGATCCGAAAGAATGCCGGCGCCTGGCGGACAAATATTTTTCGATTCTGCCCTCGGGCCCGCTGCCCGACGGACCGCGCACGGTCGAGCCGCCGCAGAAAGGCGAGAAGCGCGTGGAAGTGGAGTCGCCCGCCCAGCCCTTTCTCGTGATCGCCTACAAACGTCCCAATCAGAACGATAAGGATGACCCCGTGTTCGACGTTCTGGGCGAAGTGCTGGCCGGCGAGCGCACCGGCCTGCTATTCACCGAACTGGTTCGCGACAAGAAAATCGCTTTGGGAGCCTTCGCGCAGCCTTCGTTCCCCGGCGGTAAGTACCCCGGCCTGTTTCTGTTCTTCCTGGTCCCCAACCGCGGCCACACCGTGGAAGAAAGCGAAAAGGCCTGCTACCAGATCATCGAGCATCTGAAAACCGACAAGATCACCGACCAGACCTTACGCCGCATCAAAACCAAGGTTCGCGCCGCCTTGATTCGCAGCCTGGACAGCAACGCCGGCATGGCGCAGGCGTTAACGTCCTACTACGTCAACTACGGCGATTGGCGTAAGCTCTTCACCAGCATCGACGACATCGACAAGGTCACCGCGGACGACGTGCAGCGCGTGGCTCGGGAGTATCTCATACCGGAGACTCGCACCGTGGCCTACACCGTTCAGCCGCCCCCAGCGGCCAGCGCGAAAGGAGCAGGTCAATGAAATCTCTCGCTGCCTTCCTGACCATTGCCCTGATTGCCCCCTTCGCGGGCGCGCAAACCGAGTTGCGTCACGCCATCGTTCTGCCGTCTTACAAGGACCTGAAGTTTGCTCCGCTGCCGCCGCTCAAAATCCCGCAGCCCACCGAAATCACGCTTTCGAATGGCATGAAAGTCCTCCTGCTGGAGGATCACGAACTGCCGCTCGTGAGCGGCGCGGCTCTGATCCGCACCGGCAACCTGTTCGACCCGCCCTCCAAGAAGGGTCTCGCCGAGTTGACCGGCGAAATACTGCGCTCCGGCGGCACGAAGGCCCGGACCGGCGACCAGTTGGATCAGGATCTGGAAGATGTCGCGGCGTCTGTCGAAAGCCAGATTGGCGAATCGAGCGGCACACTGTCGTTTTCTTCCCTGAAGGAGAACACCAATCAGGTGCTCGGCATTTTCCGCGACGTTCTCACGGCGCCCGAGTTCCGCGACGATAAGGTGGAGCTGGCGAAAACGCAGTCCCGCAGCGAAATCTCGCGCCGCAACGACGACGCCGGCGGCATCGCTGACCGCGAGTTCAGCGACATCCTGTACGGCCGTGACACGCCCTACGGCTGGCGCATCGAATACGCCGATATCGACAACATCCACCGCCAGGACCTGCTGGACTTCTATCACCGCTACTATTTCCCATCCAACATCCTGCTGGAAGTCTACGGCGACTTCTCCACCGAGGCGATGAAGGCCGAACTGGAGCAGCTCTTCGGCTCGTGGAAGTACACGCAGCCGGCCGTCCCGGCATTTCCGAACGTGGACGCCAAGCCCTCGCCCGGCGTTTTCCTCGCCACCAAGGACGACGTGACACAGACCTTCTTCCATGTCGGACACCTGGGAGGCGAATTGCGCGACAAAGATTATCCCGCGCTCGAAGTGGCTGCCGAAATTTTGGGCGGCGGCTTCCAGAGCCGGCTGTTCCGCAACGTGCGCACCGCGCATGGCTGGGCTTACAACATCAGCGCCAATTGGGCCGCCAGTTACCGTCACCCCGGCACTTTCGATGTCTCCGGCAGCACGCAATCGGCCCATACCGTCGATACGCTGAAGGCCATCGGCGACGAACTCGAAAAAATCCGCACCACCGAAGTGACGGACGAAGAGCTGCAGACTGCCAAGGACACCGTGGCCAACAGCTTCGTGTTCTTCTTCGACCGGCCCAGCAAGACGCTGAACCGGCTGCTGCAATACGAATATTTCGGCTATCCGAAAGATTTCATCTTCCAATACCAGAAGGCGATCGCGGCGGTGACCAAGGCCGATATCCTCCGCGTCGCGAAGCAGTATTTTCAGCCCAAAGATCTGACCTATGTCGCCGTCGGCAACCCGAAGGACTTCGGGACTCCCCTGACGGCGCTGAACATGAAAGTAGAGCCGATCGACCTGTCGATTCCCGAGCCCAAGCAGGATGCCGCACAGATCGGTTCGACCACCCTGGCGCGCGGCAAACAACTGCTTGGGCGCCTTCAGCAGGCGCTCGGCGGCCTAGATAAGCTGGCCGCGGTGAAGGACCTCCAATACCACGCCGAAGTCGAGATCCAAACTCCCGGCGCAACCATGAAAGTGAAGCAGACCAACTCCTTTCTTGCTCCGTCCACCATGCGGCAGGACATCGAACTTCCCTTCGCCAAACAGTCCGTCTATTCCAATGGCGCATCCGGATGGTTGGCCACCATGCAAGGCGCGCGGGATCTCAGCGGGCCGATCCTGAAGCAGGTGCAGGGCGAGATCTTCCGCCAGCTGGTCGCCCTCGCGCTGAGCGACCGCGATGCCGCGCGCACCGTAAACGCCGTCTCTGCCGGTAAGCTGGACATCTCGACCAAAGACGGCGAGAGCGTCCAACTTACTCTGGACGACAAGACCGGCCTTCCCGCAGCGCTCGCATACAAGCAATCACCGGCCGAAGGCGGGAAGGCCGTCGAGCAGCAATACTCGGATTGGCGCGACGCAGGCGGCGGCATCCGGCTGCCGTTCCAATGGACCGTGATGCAGGATGGCCAGAAGTTCGCCACGGTGACGGTCCAGGACTACAAAGTCAACTCCGGCTTAACGGAAGAGGTGTTGAGCAAGAAGCCATGAAGTCGATCGCTATTTTCATGCTGGTGGCGGCCGCGAGCGCACACGTTGCGGCCGAAACACCGGAGCAGCGCGGCAAGCGCGTGGTGAACGAATGTCTGCAGGCGCTGGGCGGCACGCGCTACCAGAACATGCTGAATCGCGTGGAGTCCGGCCGCGCCTATTCGTTTTACCGCGACAGCTTGACTGGCCTCTCCATCGCCACCATCTACACGCGTTACGACTCGAGCGTCACCGACACCGGCAAACAGCTCGCGCAGACCGAACGCGACAACTACGGCAAGAAGCAGGATTATGGCACGCTGTTTACCGGCACGGAAGCATGGGACGTCACCTTCCGCGGCGCGCGGCCGCTTCCGACGGACCGCTTCACCCGCTACAAGTCAACGACCATGCACGACATCTTCTACATCCTTCGCGTCCGCATGAACGAGCCCGGCTGGATCATCGAATCCAAGGGCGCCGACGTGATCGAGAACTCGCCCGTGGAGATCGTCGACCTGACCGACGCCGAAAACCGGACCACTACGGTGTACTTCCACCAGATCACTAAGCTGCCGGTCCGCCAGGTGTTCTACCGCCGCGACGAGGTCACCAAGGACCGGGACGAAGAGGTGACCCACTTCACCAAGTACCGCGATGTGGACGGCATTCAGTGGCCGTTCGCCATCGAGCGCGACCGTAACGGCGAAAAGATCTACGAAATTTTCTCGGATTCGGTCGCCATCAATGACGACAAGCTCAAGAACGATCTCTTCGTGCTGCCGTCCGGCATCAAGATGTTGAAACCGGAGTAGGCGCGGCCGGCTTCAGGGTCTCCGCCAAAGGCACGGCCGCAACCGGAAACTCGATGGTCACCAGCAGGCCGGGATGCGCGTTCTGCGCCGTCAGTTTACCTTTGTGCAGTTCCACCGACCGCCGCGCAATTGCCAGGCCCAGGCCCAGGCCTCCGCTCGCGCGATTGCGGTCCGAATCGACGCGATAGAACGGGTCGAAGATTCTGGGCAGCGATTCGTCGGGCACGCCCGGACCATAGTCGCGCACTCCCACCTGCGCGGTCGCACCAGTCCTGGACAGGTCCACATCCACGGACGTGCCCATAGGCGCGTAGCGGATGGCGTTGCGCAGCACGTTCTCGACAGCGCGCCGGATCAGTTCCTCATCGCCGTTGAGCGTCACCGCGTCGGGCGCCCTCAACAGCAGGTTGCAATCTTTCGCCTTGGCCTCCAGCAGCGAATCGTAGACCAGATCGCCCAACAGTTCGTCCAGCCGCACGGTTTCCATCTTCTGCTTGGAGGGATCGACTTCGACGCGGGTCACTTGGAGCAGTTCGCCGACCAGTTCGTTCAGCCGATCGGCCTCCTTTTGAATGCGATCCAACAGGTGCTCGCGATCCTCGCCCGAACGCGCCAGCTCAATCGCGACGCCCAACCGCGCCAACGGGCTGCGCAACTCATGCGAGACGTCCTGGAGCAGCCGGCGCTCGGCCGCCAGCAGGGTTTGGATCCTTTCCGCCATCTGGTTGAAACTCTGCGCCAGCTGGCCCAACTCGTCACGCCGGTTCGTTTCGGCGCGCGCGGAGAAATCGCCGCGTCCGAAACAGTCCACCACGGCCCGCAGGCGGCGTACCGGCGAGGTCAAGTGATAGGCGAACGCGTAGCACAGCAGCACCACCAGGCCGATAATCCACAGATGCTGCCGCTGCAGGAAAAAGAACGTCCAGTTCTCACGCTGGTTGATCAGGAACAGCCAGTATTGCCCGCTGGAATCTCGCCGCGCGATCACGGGACGTGGGCGCCCGAAAGGAAACGGAAGCCGCCAGCGGTCGCGCCGGGGCACGCGCAACAACTCGGGACGCGGCTCGCCGGTGAGCAAGTCCGTGCCTTTGGCGTCGGTGAAAACCACGTGAATGTTGGTTGCCTGCTGGAATTTCGACAGCATCGACGCCAGCGCCGGACGGCCGCCGGATTCATACGCCGCCTTGGCCTCCTCCACTTGAGCCGTCAGCAAGGTTCCGAACGGACCCCTGGGCTCCGTGGAGGTGAACGTCAGCGCGGTAGTCAGGATAATCCCGAGAATCGCGACCGTGGTGGTGGCCAAAAACCAGAGCAGCGTTTTTGCGAAGAGAGATCTCATCCCGCTACGGCCTCCTCCGGGCTTTGGCAGAACTGGTAGCCCACGCCGCGGATGGTCTTGATCACCGGCTTCCCGCCTTCCAGTTTACGGCGCAGATGGCTGACATGCATGTCAATCGAACGATCGAAAGGCGTCGCCTTTCGGTTGTACAGGCTTTCCATCAGGCTGTCGCGCGACACCACGCGGCCGGCATTCCGCATCAGCTGCTCCAGGATGTCGAATTCCAATGTCGTGAGCTCCACTGGGCTGCCATCGCAGGTGACTTCCCGCGTGCCCGGGTCCAGCGCAATGCCGTTCACTTCCACGCGCACGCGCCCGGTTCGGGCTTCCGTGCGGCGCAAAATGGCTTTCACACGCGCCACCAGCTCGCGCGGGTTGAAGGGCTTGGGAAGATAGTCGTCGGCGCCCAGTTCGAGTCCCACGATGCGATCCACATCTTCGCCGCGCGCCGTCAACATGATGACCGGAACCCGGCTGATCGCCCGGAGCCGCTTCAGGATTTCGAAGCCGTCCAGACCCGGCAGCATCACATCCAGGATTGTCAGATCGTAACCGCCGCGCTCCACCGCTTCGATCGCGGCCTGCCCGTTGTGGACGTAATCCACTTCGAAGTTCTCCCGCTCCAGAAACTCCTTGAGCAGCGAGCACAGTTCCACATCATCGTCGACGATCAGCAGCCGCATTCAACTTTATAGTAACGCCGGAGGCCACTACCACTTGGCCGGGGAGCCGATCTCCAGCGGCCAGATCTCCGGGCCTGGAAAATCCTTGAGCAGCTCTGCCAAATCATCCGGACGGCCCGTCAACGCCGGGAAAGTGGCGAAATGCATCGGCACCACCTTCTTCGCGTTCAGCAAGCGGCACGCCAGCGCGGCTTCGCGCGGCCCCATGGTGTAGAAATCGCCAATCGGCAGGAACGCCAGATCCGGGCGGTACAGCTTCTCGATGAGCTGCATGTCGGAAAAGACCGCCGTATCGCCGGCGAAGTAAATTGTCCGGCCGTCCGCCAGGTGCAGAACGTAACCGGCCGCCTCGCCGCCGTACAGGATCTGGTCGCCATCCTGGATGCCGCAACTGTGCACAGCATGCGTCATCGTCGCCTTGATCGGCCCAACGTCCTGCGTGCCGCCTTTGTTCATCCCGCTGCAATTCTCCACGCCCTTCGACGTCAGCCACACGCAGGTCTCGTAGATGGCCACCACCATCGGCCTGAACTGTTTGGCCAACGGAATGACGTCGTGGATGTGATCGAAGTGCGCATGCGACACTAGGATCGCGTCGATGCGGTCGAACTTGTGGCCCTTGGGATAGCTGGGATTGCCGTCCACCCAGGGATCCATGACAATGACTTCGCCCGAGTCCAGGCGAAACTGAAACGTTGCGTGGCCCAGCCACGTGATTTCAACCATAATCTTTAGAGTCCCCGCACGACCGGCTTGCCGATGGGAACTTGAATGCCGTCGCCGTACTTGGCGATTCCGGGAATCGTCACCGGCAGATGCCCGCCGATCGCGATCTCGCCGAACAGCGCCTTCGCCAGCGCGGTTTCCGATGTGGGCGTCGGGCTGAAAGTCGTGATGTAGGCGGCGGCATTCGGAAAACTGCGCACCAGGTACGGATTGCCGAGAGAAGCCAGAATCACCGGCACTTTGCCTGCGATGAGCGAGTTCACAAAATCCGGGTAGTTGCCCGCCAGCGCAACATTGCCGCGATACGCGCTCACCGCGACATAAGCCGCAACCACAATCTGGCTGCAACTGGCGGCCTTCGCAGCCACCTGGTCGAGATCGTCCTTGCTCATGCTCGGCTCGAGCAGCGTGGTGGTGACGCCCGGGCCGCGTTTCTTGACCTCGTCGATCAACCGCAGTCCTTGCTGCGTGCGGCGGCCTTCCGGCAGCGCGATCAGGCAAGTCGATTCGGGATGCCGCAACGGAAGCGAATCGGCCGTATCCTTCACCAGCGTTACGGCGTGATCGGCCACCTGCTGCGCGCGCTCTTCTGACTCCGGCGAATCCACGATGTCCGCGATGGCCTCCAGATTCACCAGCTTCCTGCGATACAAACCCAGACGGCTCTTCGCCGCGAGTACCCGCGCGACGCTCTCGTCCAGGCGCTTGCGCGAGATGCGTCCCTTCCTCACCGCGGCCAGGATGCCCTGAATTGCGTCTTCGGCGCGCTTGGGCATCAGAAGAACATCGGCGCCGGCTTCGATCGCGCGAACCGAAGCTTCGGCGGGATCGAACATCGCGGCCAGCCCCTGCATGTCCATGGCATCGGTCACCACCAGTCCGTTGAAGCCCAGTTCCTCGCGCAGCACGCCGGTGATGATCTTCGACGAAACGGTGGCGGGTTCATTCTCGGGCTCGATCGCCGGAACCGCCAGGTGAGCCGTCATGACGGAGTCCACGCCCGCCGCAATGGCTGCGCGGAACGGAACCAATTCGACGCTTTCAATCCGCTCGCGGCTCGCATCCAGGCGCGCCAGGCCCATGTGGCTGTCCTGCGCGGTGTCTCCGTGGCCGGGAAAATGCTTCGCGGTCACCAGCACGGGATTCTTCCGGTCCGAATGCGCGCCAGTGATGAAGGCAGTAACGTAGCTGGACACGTCGGAAGGGTTCTCGCCGAACGAGCGGATGTTGATGATCGGATTGTCCGGGTTGTTGTTGACATCGGCGACCGGTGCGAACAGCCAGTTCACGCCCATCGCGCGCGCATCCCGCGCCGTCTCGGCGCCTTCTTCCTGGACCGCGTCCAGATCCCGCGCCGCGGCGAATGCCATCGCATACGGCCACGGCGTGGTCGAGTTCACCCGCATGGAAGCGCCGCGCTCGAAATCGGCGCTCACGAAGAGCGGTACGCGCGACAACTTCTGCAGACGGTTGATGAGCGCCGCCATCGCGTAGGGCTCGGCATTCCGCACGCCGCCTGTCAACGAGTGCCCGGTGACGATAATCCCGCCGACGTGCAGGTCGCGCACATAGTGCAGATATCTGCGGAATTCGGCCGAGCGCGTATTGGCGGGCTCGCCGTAGATCGGCATGATGATCAACTGCGCGGCCTTATCGCGCAAGGTCATCGTGCGCAGAGATTGGCGGATCGCCGGGCTGGTTTTACTGGCAGGCTTACTATGCCGGGCCCGCGTGGCCGCGCCGGCGAGTGTGGCGAACAAGCCGATCGCGAGCAGCGCGCGACGAAGCATCATTCACCTTTACTGTAGCGCGAAACTGCTTGCGAACGCGCGCGGCTCAGCGTGGTTTGCGCTTGTCCGTCTTCGTTGCAGCCGGGCCTTGCGACCCTGGCGGCTTCCGCGGCTGATGCTGCTTGCGCAGCAGGCGGTTCACTGAACGGATCAAGTGGCTGACCTCATGGGCGCTCTTTTGGATCACCACGTCCGCGCCGGTATTCGCCTCGCTCAATCCCAGCGTGTCGATGAATCCCGAGATCAGAATGATGGAAGTGGAGGGATGCTGCTTGCGCAGCCGCCCGATAAACTCGACGCCATTCATCTTCGGCATCTTGTAATCGGTCACCACCACGTCGAAGCGTTGCTTGCCGCACAGTTCCAGCGCGTCATGCGGCGTGCCGGCCGTTTGAACCTTGTGGCCGAGTTCCTCCAACACGCTGCGTCTCGCCGCTAGTCCGAGTGAGTTGTCATCCACAAGAAGAATACGCCCGCACAGGTTGTGAGAAGAAGGGTTCGCCATCGAAAGGACCCATCGAACTTAACAGAGCTGTAATAGCACTGTCAATGATTTTCTATCGGCTTGGAAAACGGGAAGATCGAGAGCTTGACTCGAAGCGCAGAGATGTGCACCCGCTGCGGAATTTTCCGCGCGCGAAATTATTCCACCGCGCGCGGCGCTGTGTAACCGGCTTTGGCGATCACGGCGTACTTGGTCGGTTTGCCATTCTCGGTGATCTTCAGCGCGTTGCCGGTGTTTGGATCCACCAGCTCCACTTTGATCTTGCGGAATTTTCCGTCCTTGGCCTGATTGGACGGTTCGTAGGCAATCGAATACTGGTTGCGCAGGGCTTGCTGGACAGTCTGAAAGATACCCGGAAACTCCGCGTCGAAGCGTGGGAAGAAAGCCTGGCCCCCGGTTTCGCGCGCGAAGGTGTTCATCTCGTTATCGGCCTGCAGGAAATCCATATATTGGATCTGGCCCATGTAAGGCTCGGCCACGATGCGAAACGCCTGCAGCAGGCTGATGGCATAAACCGGCACGCCCGATTCTTGGACGATCTTGCGCGTCTTGTCGTAGGTGAGCTTGCTGAACGTATCGCGCCCGGTGGCAATCAGCAGAATGGCCTTGCGGCCTTCAATACTCGCCATGCGCTGCTCGGTGTCGGCCAGCGCGTCGAACATATTGGATTCGGAAAATCCCGGTATGCGCATCCGCGCCAACGCGTCCTGGATTTTGCCCCGATCTGTGGTGAAGTCGCTGAGAATTTCAGGCCGCATGTCAAAGGCCACAACCGCCACGTAATCCTCCGGCTTCAAGGTTTGAACGAATCCGTAGGCCGCCTCGAGCGTCTGATACCACCCGTAGGACCAGTACTGTTGGAACAGGTTGTCGAACTCGATGACCATCGCGACGGTCATGGGCGCGTCGGAGTTGGTGCTAAAGCTGCTGATCTTCTGAGGCACGTTGTCTTCCAGCACACGGAAATTGCCGCGCGGAATTCCCGGCAGAAAATGGCCTTTGTTGTCGAGCACGGCCACATCCAGCTGCACCGTGTTGACGTCGCTCGAAAACGTCGGCAGCCCGACCGGCGTATCCTTACCCTTCGTGCTAAATTGCGAGGGGATCTTCGGCTCATTGGTCGTGGTATCGGCCGGCACATCCTTCTTCTTCGGACGGGCCACGGTTTCTGACGAGTCCTGGCCGGGGCCTTGAGCCACGGCGTAGCTGATCACGAAGCCGGAGAACACGGCGGCCATGAGGGCGGCCAGAAGTGTCTTGAAGTATTTCATAAGATCACCGCTGCAAATTCTTTTCAGGGCGGCCGATCAGCGTCGAGCCGTTCCAGCCACCAGCTTCTATTCTAAACCCGCCTAGTGAACCTTGGGACCGCGCCCGGAATCCTGCTTCCGCAGGTAAACTTGGAACTTCTTCTTAGCGCGGCGCAGCTTCCACTCGCTGTATTGGTTCTTCAACTCGCCGGCCGGATCGAAGCGCACCTTCGGGGTCTTCAGGTATAGATATCCGAATAACAATCCGCCCAGGTGAGCGAATTCACTAACGCCCGTATTGGGGCCAAAGGAAGCCATAAATGCGATGGCGCCCACGATCATCACAAAATACTTCACCTTGATCGGAATCAGGAATGCCCACAGAATGTCGCGATCCGGAAACAGCATCGCGTAGACCAGCAGGATGCCGAAGATCGCCCCCGAACTTCCGATGGTGGGAATCGCCGGATTGCCCCAGGGCAAAACGTAATTCGCCAGCACCACGCAGATGCCCGCGCCAATTCCGCAGAAGAAATAGAACTGGACGAAACGGCGTGTCCCCCAAACCTGTTCCAGGTCGGCGCCGAACATCCAGAGCGCCAGCATGTTCCAGATGATGTGTCCGAAGCCGCCGTGCAGGAAGAGATAGGTGGCCAGCTGCCAGATGTAGAAATCTTTGACCACGGCCATCGGCGTGAGAGCCAGATAGGCCAGCGGCCGGTCGAGTTTGGCCAGCCCGGCAAAATAGCCGAGGATGAAGACCGCGACGTTAGTGATTAGCAGCCACTTGACACCCTTGGGAAAACCCGGCACATAGAAGATCCCAGCGGCACGCGTTCGGCTGCGGAAAGACATGAAGCGATGGCCCTGCCTAGGACCCAGAATAGCAAAACATCGCTTAACGTTCCGCCGGAACTTTCGCAGTCTTCACCGACCAGGCGAGCAAAGAGGACGACAGGAGCTTCAGAGCAATGGAAAGCGCGATCCAGACCTGCCAGTGCGAAAAGAATCCACCGCTGATCAGGAATGCGCCTGCCCAGCCCAGGTCCGTCGAGACGCGCCATATGCCCATCACCAGCGCGATTCCGGCGGCGGGCGCCAAAAGCGCGACCAGGATATTGGCCAGTTGCTGTCCGGGCACTCGCTCGATGCTGGCGATCGTGCGCTCGAGCCACTCGTGTAACTTCCCGACACTCGCCGAAGTCGTTTCGGCCAAGACTACACCGGCCCGCGCAAAAACCGCCTGGTTCACTCCGATTCTGATCCCTGACATATGCTCCCTGCTCTCTGTCTCCCTAGATGCACGAAGTGCACCAAAGTTTCGAATTCAATTTGCCGGGCTGGCGGGCCAGCATACTTCTGCAGTTAGCTCCGCGCCGCCGCTACTAGATAAACGCGTAATCGCGGTGCGATGTCCGTCACAGTGTGGCAGTCTGCCACAGGGGAGAGGTACTAGGTACTACTGGAACGGGTCTCTTACAGAAGGCTGGAAGCGCGGGAGTTGGCTAACTTATGCTCGCCTTTGGATACGGTTTCCTGTAACAAAGGTTCTGTCTTTCCGTAGCGGTTCAGCACCAGCGCGCAGAACTGAATCACCGTGGCGCAGGCCATCCACACCTGCCAGTGTGAGAACAGGCCGTTGGTGATGGGAAACTGTCCGGTAACGTTCAAGTCCGCCGCCAGTCTCCAGAAAGCAAGCACGAACGCCATCACCGCACCCGGAGTCAGCAAGGAAGCCAGCGCCAAAGCGATGTGCCGGTTCTTGCGGCGTTTCTGCCGAACCCGGGGTCCCGAACTAAGCCTAATCCTGACTAGCATTCCGGTACAATCTCAGTTTACCAATTCCAAGACATATATCGACTCTCCTGGGGATTTTGTTATGCGAAAACTCGCCGCGGCACTCATCGGGACAGGCTTCATGGGTAAGGTGCATGCCGAAAACCTGCGCCGCTTGGGAAATGTCGAAATATTGGCGGTGGCGGGCTCTACCGACGAACGTGCGCGCGCGTTCGCTAACAGCATTGGAGTCAATCGCGCCACGGGAAATTATCAGGCGTTGCTGGAAGACCCCGCCATCGACGCCGTTCATGTATTGACACCCAATGCACTGCACTATCCCATGTGCCGCGCCGCGCTCGCAGCCGGCAAGCACGTGCTGTGTGAAAAACCTTTTGCAACTTCTGTGACTGAGGCGCGCGACCTCGTTAACTTGGCTGCCCGCACCCGCCTGGCCAACGCCATCCAGCATAATCTGCGCTACTACCCGGTGGTACAACAAATCCGCCGCATGATCGAAGCCGGAGATTTAGGCGAAGTGCTCATCGTGCAAGGCACTTACTCGCAGGATTGGCTCCTCTACGACACAGATTGGAACTGGCGCGTGGATGCCGAAGCCAACGGCGCCCTGCGGGCCATGGGCGACATCGGATCGCATTGGATGGATATGATCCAGCACCTCACCGGTTTGCGCATCACTGCCCTGTGTGCCGATCTGGCGACGTTCCATCCCACGCGCCGGAAACCCAAAGGCTCGGTCGAAACATTCGCCGGCAAGACAATGACCCCGGATAATTACGAGTCCGTCACAATCGACACCGAGGATTTTGGCGCTGTCTTATTGCGCCTCGGCGACCGCGCCCGGGGCGCATTCACCGTAAGCCAAATGTCAGCCGGCCGAAAGAACATGTTCACCGTCGAGATCTACGGGGCCAAAGCCGGCGTCGCCTGGAACCAGGAGCGTCCCGATGAGCTTTGGATCGGACATCGCAACAGCGCGAACCAGATCATCGTGAAAGATCCCGCCCTGCTCTATCCCCAGGCAGCCGCGTACGCCGACCTTCCAGGCGGCCACAGCGAAGGCTACGATGATACCCACAAACAGCTTTTCAAGCGCTTCTACGCCCGCGTCGCCGATCCGGTCGCGCCCGTGGATTACCCCACTTTCCAGGACGGCCTGCTAGGCATGCAGCTCCTGGAAAAAGTGCGCGCGAGCGCCGAAAAGCGCGCATGGGTGGAAGTCTAGCCGACTCTAGGTCGACAAGGCTACTTGATTGCTATCGTCACCCCCGGCCTGCCAAACACGCCACCCACCACGAGCGTCAATGGAACCACACCCGTAGGTGCAGAGGTGGGAATGACCACATTGAACTGAGCCACACCTGACACAAGGTCTGGCGCCTGTCCAGAATATTGCACATGTGCGCCTCCATTACCCACGCCCACAATTATAGGCAACGTAAGGGTCGGGAAATCGCTCGGATAGGTCGCTCCGTCTGTACAGGGGGAAGTTGGTCCGACGCCGGTGGCGTAGAACGTTACGACTGATCCTCGCGGTGCAGGGTTGGAAAGACCGTTGAAGGAATTGTCCTGATTCAGCGCAGCCGCTTGGCCTTGCCCGCTACCATCCACGGTGAAGATGCCCGGAGCGGCCGGGCCAAGCGGAACCGTCACCGGAGTCGATTGCACCCCCATGTACTCAACGACCACCTGTGTCGAGGAGTGACCAGCAACCTCGCATGGAATCACGGTGTTCACCTGACCGGCACTGGCGTACAGAATCGGAGCGGGAGTGCCATCAAAGAGGACTCGCGTTCCGCCATTCAAAGTCGTAACAACTCCGCCCGGACCTAGTTGGAGACCCGAGCCGGCCGATGGACCCAATTGATTGCCGTAGATAGAAACTAATTGGCCAGCAGCAAAGCGCGATGTGCCCGTTGCGGAACTGCCTATGTACGATACGGTCGTGTTTATTAGTGCAAGTTTAGATACGAATCCATCGTAGTGTGATTGCAGGGTTGCGTCGAAAGCCATTCGCGTTGGAAAGTCAGAGGACGTCGTGAAGCCGGTTACGTAGACCGCGCCTGCACTGTCCACAGCGATGCCGGCTCCGTTATCCCCATTTCCGATCCCATCGCCGCTGCCTCCCAAGTACGTAGAGTAGACAAGGCTGTTTCCAGTTGGCGTCAACTCGATTATGAACGCGTTTTGAACACCTCGCAGCGCAGCCTGATATGGCAAAAGCGTAGGGAAACGTGGCGAGCTGGTGAAGCCGGCGACATATGCTGACCCAGCTTTGTCCACCGCGATCGCTCGGCCTTCGTCTTGTCCGCCCCCCAAGTACGTCGAGTACACCAAGGCGTTACCAGCGGGGGCCAATTTCGTAACGAACGCTTCCTCAGGCCCTTGGAACTTGCCTTCGAAGGGAGAGTGAGTGGGAAAGTCTGGGGAACGGCTGAGGCCAGTAACGTATGCTGACCCCTGCGTGTCAACGGCAATTCCGTAACCCCAATCTTGGCCAGCGCCGCCCAAATACGTGGAATACACTAGAGCGTTACCCTCCGGCGCAAACTTGGTAACAAAGGCGTTCCCCAGGGAGCTCCCGTGCGCTTGGAAGGGTGCCGCGGTAGGGAAGTCCAACGAAGTGGTATTCCCTGTCACATAAGCCGCGCCGTTTGCATCAAGGGCAATTCCATCGCCGGCATCTTGGACACTTCCTCCGAGGTAGGTAGAATATATCAACGCGTCACCGCGAGGCGAAAATTTGGTGACGAAAGCGTTGGTTTTCCCGAGGAGCTTTGGCTGGAAAGCCGACCGGACGGGGAAGTTGGTGGCAAACGTATAGCCAGTCACATAGACCGACTTTGTTGTGTCCACACCAATCGCGGTTCCAGCACTTGCATCATCCCCTCCTAAGAATGTCGAGTAGAGCAGCGCGTCACCGTCAGACGAGAGTTTAGCCACGAAAGCGCTGGAGTTATTTCCTTCTAGCGTTGCTTGGAATGGCGATTGGAGGGGGAAGTCGAAGGAGGCCGTGCTCCCTGTAATGTAAGCCGCCCCCAACTCATCCACTGCGATTGCTGAACCCGAGTCTCCATTCCTTCCACCCAAGTACGTGGAGTAAATGAGTGCCGTGCCGTCTGGTGTCAGCTTCGCGACGAAAGCGTCTCCGACTCCTCCGTAGGCCTTCTGATATGTTGACTGCACGGGAAAGTTAGCAGAGTCTGTGTTCCCCGTTACGTATGCGGAACCGGCCTTATCAATCGCGATAGCGCTGCAGTAATCGTTGCCGCTTCCACCGAAGTACGTCGAATAGGTAAGCACCAACGGGTCTATTCGTAATTCTCTTCGCCGATCATATCCAGCGATCTCGAAGCTCACGCGATTCCGTCCCAACCGCGCGTAGTCTCCTTTGACTTTTAACCTCCTCCCCTGGATTAGTTGATAGACAAGCGGTTTCTCTGATCGCATTTCGCCGAGGGGGGTTCGCAGAATTAATCCACCGTCTGCTCCAGATAAAAGAGGCCCAGCACCTTCGTAAGCCAGTTGGATCTGCTTGGGGTCTGCTCCAGGAGAAACCACGAAATCGAATTCCAACTGCCCTTGTCTTGAGTACCACTCCAGGTCGATGCCTTTGTATACGCCCTCATACCGGATTCGAGCGTATTGCGGGACGTGGGTCCGCCATCTTGTGGGATCATTGCCGATGAAGTAATTGCTAATGCCAGGCAATTTTTCCAGTCCAACCTCGCGGCGCGGCCGACGCACATTCTTCAGTTCCATCCATATAACAGCATGGTCGAACTTGCCCAACGGAATCCGTTTCCGACTGAAAACATCCGAGTCGTTGGGGGCTTGTGCTCGGCCGAGTACTAACGCGATCTCAGAGTCGGTGAAGAACGCGGTGATGCCAATGCCTCGGGCAATGAAGCGCACCGGCGCATCGGCTTGTCCCACGTTCGGTTCAAAGGCTAGGGGCAGATTTCCATAATTCCGACCCGGCATGACCTTCGGCTGCTTATTCACCTGATCCCTACCGGTCGTGTGAACTCGGGTAACGTTCAAAGCACTGGCTTGGAGAACTACAGTTCCGTAGAGAATCGTCAGAAGGCAGCAAGGTTTTGATGCTAAATCCATTAGCCGCGTACTCCTTCGTGGTTGAGCAAGATTCTAAGTTTATCTCGGGCGGCACCGCCTTGAGCACAGGGTTACGTGATAAGACGCCTCGGAGCGTCCCACAAAACGTCATATCGCTTCCGTGGCGCCAACAAATAAGTCTTCAAGGCGTAGACGGCGCCCGTGGATTACCCCACTTTCCAGGACGGCCTGCTAGGCATGCAGCTCCTGGAAAAAGTGCGCGCGAGCGCCGAAGAGCGCGCCTGGGTGGAAGTCTAGCGCAGCGACTCGGTGATAAACTGCCCTTAGGACCTTCATGGCATCGCATTCGGTCACAAAACTCAGCGCCGAAGAATACCTGGCCCTCGACCGCGCAGCCGAATTCCGTAGCGAACTGCTCGACGGCGAAATGGTCGCCATGTCGGGCGGAAGCATGCGTCACGCCAAGTTGGGAGCGAACGTGCTCGGCGAACTTCACATGGCTTTAAGAGGCCGAGAGTGCCAAGCCTATTCGTCCGATTTCCGCGTGCGCGTCTCCGCCGCGACGTACACCTACCCAGATGCCACAGTGGTTTGTGGCCAGCCCATCCTCGCCGATGAGCGCCAGGACATTCTTCTCAACCCGACCGTAATTTTCGAAATCCTCTCACCCAGCACGGAACGTTACGACCGGGGCCTGAAGCTCCAGCATTATCGCCGCATCGAGTCGCTCCGCGATTACATCCTGGTGGACCAGAATCAGATGCGCATCGAGCAGTACACTCGCGGCGACGCAAACACGTGGACTCTCCGCGATTACGCCGGCCCCAATGCCACGTTGACGATTGAATCCATCGGCGTGTCACTCGCGCTCGACCGTCTCTACGATCGCGTCGAAATTCCGCGCGACTAGCTCAGAACAGAAACTTCTCGGTCTCCATCCACATATCGTCCAGCACGTTGACCAGCTCGTGATCCGATTCGAGCACCCGCAAATCCGCATTCCGATGCCGCGCCGCGAACTCCACAGAGTACTCCGCCGGCACCACCGTATCGTTCCGCCCATGAAAAATGAGCGCCGGCTGCGCGAACTCCGGATAGGCCTCGTATTGCGCCGCGTCTTCGATCAACTGATAACCCAGATCCGCATCCTGCACCATCGCGTAATTGAAGATCCGCAGTTTGCCCGTGCGCCGCCAGTTCTCCATCGCCTCCTCGCCCAGGGTCTCAGGCCAGCGCGAAAGAAACGAAAACGCCGGCGCCAGCAGCACCAGCTTCTCTACCTCGGAGTGCCGCGCCGTGTACAATGCCGCCAGATATCCGCCCATGCTCGATCCGATCAGCGACACCGGCTCGTCATCAGCAATACGTTCCACCACCGCCAACTGCCCGCTCAGTGTCAACCCGCTGAAGTTACCTTCGGTTAAATCCGGCACCTCCAGCCCCATGCCCAACTCGGCGAAATGCTCGCAGAAAAACCGCGCCTTCTTCGAACCCGGCCCGCTGGCAAACCCGTGCAGATAAATGAATCGGCTCAATGTGACTTCCTCGTAGCCCCCGATGTCCCTGTCCTCCTTTAGGATAGCCGCCCCTGCCTGGAATCCGCCGCGGACTTCGCTACAATTGGGTTTGACAAAAGCCGTCAGGTAACTAAACTGATCGTGCGGGGAATCAGGGCGGATTCAGGACCCCCACCCGGCGGAGTTGCGGTGCACCGCGACCATCGCTAGAATCAATGAGTTTGCAGACATCCTGGGAGGATTCATGTCGGTTGAACAAAGAGTGAAGCAGATCATCGTGGAGCAGTTGGGCGTCGATGAAGGCCAAGTGGACAACAGCGCCTCGTTCGTGGATGATCTCGGCGCGGATTCGCTCGATATCGTCGAATTAGTCATGGCGTTCGAAGAAGCCTTTGATATCGACATCCCCGACGAGGATGCCGAAAAAATCTCCACCGTCAAAGAAGCCATCGACTACATCGAAAACAAGAAGAAGAAGTAACCGGCTTGGAACGAGTGTTGTCGCGTAGAGTTGTTGTTACTGGTGTCGGCCTGGTCAGCTCCCTGGGTGTGGGCACCGATGAAACCTGGCAGGCCATCCGCGCAGGCCGCGGCGGAATCACCCGCATCGAACAGTTCGATCCCACCGATTTCGCCTGCCAGATCGCCGGCGAAGTGAAGAACTTCGACCCGGCGCGCTTCGTCGAGCGCAAAGAGATCAAGAAAATGGGCCGCTTCATCCAGTTCGGCATCGCCGCCGCCGACTTTGCCATGGCCCAGTCGGGACTCAAAGTCGATGCCCACAACGCCGAGCGCGTCGGCGTCTACATTGGCAGCGGCATCGGCGGATTCGAAGTCATCGAGCGCGAGCACAAGACGCTGCTCGAAAAAGGCCCCGGCCGGATCTCGCCGTTTTTCATTCCCGCCACCATCATCAACCTCGCCTCCGGCCACGTGTCCATCCGCACCGGCGCCAAGGGACCGAACTGCGCCACCGCCACCGCCTGCACTTCCAGCGCGCACTCCATCGGCGATTCGTTCAAGATCATCCAGCGCGGCGACGCCGACGCCATGATCTGCGGCGGCGCTGAAGCGGCCGTCACACCCATGAGCATCGGTGGATTCGCCGCCATGCGCGCCCTCTCGCAGCGCAATAGCGAGCCCGACAAAGCCTGCCGCCCCTGGGACGTCCAGCGCGACGGCTTCATCGTCGGCGAAGGCGCCGGCATCGTCATTCTGGAAGAGCTCGACCACGCCCGCGCTCGCGGCGCCAACATCCTCGCCGAAATCGTCGGCTACGGCATGAGCGGCGACGCACATCACATCACCAGCCCGCCGGAAGATGGCGATGGCGCGTTCCGCGTCATGCAAATGGCCATCAAGGACGCCGCCATCCGGCCCGAGCAGATCGAATACGTCAACGCCCACGGCACTTCCACCGACGTCGGCGACCGCATCGAAACCGTGGCGCTCAAGCGCGTCTTCTGCGAGCACGCCTACAAGCTGGCCGTCAGCTCCACCAAATCGATGACCGGCCACTTGCTCGGTGGCGCAGGCGGCCTCGAAGCCGGCATCACCGTGCTCGCGCTCCGCGATCAAATCGCGCCGCCCACTATCAATCACGACGTCCCCGATCCCGAGTGCGATCTCGACTACGTGCCCAATCAGGCCCGGCCCATGAAAATCGACTACGCGCTGTCCAACTCCTTCGGCTTCGGCGGCACCAACGGCTGCCTGATCTTCAAGAGATTCACGGGCTGACCGGCGCGCCGCAATGAAAATCATCGTTTCGATCAAACAGGTCCCAGCGCGCGATTCGCAGCTTCGCCCCGACTCGGCCGGCAAGTGGATTCAAGAGTCCGACATCGGCTTCGAAATTAACGAGCCCGACGCCTATGCTCTAGAAGAAGCGCTTCAGCTCAAGGAAAAGCACTCGGGCGAAGTGGTCGCGCTGTGCGCCGGCCCCGCGCGCGCCTCCCAAACCATCCGTGAGGCTCTGGCCAAAGGCGCCGACCGCGCCATCCACATCGAAGAAGAAAACCTGGCGTCGTTTGACACCCTGGCCGTCGCGCGCCTGCTCGCCAAAGCCGCCGAAGCCGAAAAACCCGACCTCATCCTCACCGGCCTGCAGTCCGACGACTTGGGCTATGGACAAACCGGCGTCGTCATGGCTGAATTGCTTGGCCTCCCGCACGCCACCATCATCATGGCCGTCGAAAAAATCGATTCCGGCATCCGCGTCATGCGCGAATTGGAAGACGGCTGGTTTCAAAACGTCGAGATGCCGCTTCCCGCTGTGCTCACCATTCAGTCCGGCATCAACAAGCTGCGCTACGCCACTCTGATGGGCATCAAGAAAGCCAAGACGAAAGAGGTAAAGCGCCTCACCGCGCCGGACCTGGGCGTCGCTGCCACTGCCGCCGCCTCCATCGAGCGCATCTACGCTCCGCAGCGCACCAAGCAGACGCAGATCTTCGACGGCACCGCCCGTGAAGCCGCAGCCAAGCTCATCGAGAAACTCCGCTTCGAGGCGCGCATCTTATGAGTGGCGTCCTCGTAGTGATGGAACAACGCGGCGGCGCCTGGAACCGCATGTCCTTCGAGACCCTCGCGGCCGCCCAGCAACTCGCGGCTCAGACCGGAGGAACCGTGTCAGCCGCCGTCATTGGTCAAGCCGACGAACTCGTCGGCAAGAAGCTCGACCGTGTCTATACCATCGAGCACCCGCTGCTGGCGACCTACACCGCCGACGGCTTCACCGCCGCGCTCGAACAACTCATCCGCAAAGCGCGGCCCGCCGTCGTGCTTTTCCCCCACACCTACCAGGTCCGCGATTTCGCCCCCAAGCTCGCCACCCGCTTCCAGCAGGTCCTGATTAGCGACGCCATCGGCTTCCGTGTCGAATCCGGCGCGCCCATCTTCGTGCGCCAGCTCTTCCAAGGCAAGCTCAATGCCGACGTCAAACCCGGCGGCCCCGCGCCACACTTCGCCTCCATCCAAGCCGGTGCATTCCGCGCCGATCAAGTGGAAGCGGGCACGGCGCAAGTCGAACCATTCGCCCCGGAACTAACCGCCGCCACCATCCGCGCCAAGCCGCTCGAGCCCTTCCGCGAATCCGCCCGCGCCGTCGACCTCACCGCCGCCGATCTGATCGTCTCGGTCGGCCGCGGCATCAAGGAAAAAGACAACATCCCCGTCGTCGAAGAGCTAGCCAAGGTGCTCGGAGCCGAACTCGCCGCCTCCCGCCCCATCTGCGACAACGGCTGGCTCCCCATGGAGCGCCAGGTCGGCAGCTCCGGTCAAACCGTCTCGCCCAAAATGTACATGGCGGTCGGCATCTCCGGCGCCATCCAGCACCTGGTCGGCATGAAGGGCGCCAAGACCATCGTCGCCATCAACAAGGATCCCAACGCCCCCATCTTCGAAGTTGCCGACTACGGCATCGTCGGCGACTTGTTCGAAGTCGTCCCCGCCCTCATCGAAGAAGTCAAAAAAGCCAAAGGCTAGTGGCCCACGCACTCTTGCATGATCCTGCCGTAAATGCAGGCAGCAATCCCTGGTACGCCGTGTCGCGAACAAGCGTTTGGCGCTCACTGAAGGTCGCTCTGGGCTGTTTCTGCCGCCTTTCTGAAGATCCTGATGGTTGCTGTTCCAGGCAAAACGGTGTTCGGCCAGTCCGGCGTCTTGACTCAGCACAATGTTCGCCGCCCATCACGCCGCGATATACTTTCTGTCGGACTGGTACAAAATATCGGTCAGGTCAATGCCGGACGGGCGCGTGATCCAGACGGTAACCCGAACGGCTAAACAAAGAAAGGGAGTCATGGCTGTTCTACGAAGGATCTTTGGGACAAGTATCGCGATCGCACTCGCCCTGACGGTCAGCGAGCCTACCTCGGCCTTTGCACAAGCAAAAGGCGCTGGCCCTGCGGCGCCGGCTCAGGGTGGCCCGGGTGCAGGCGCCGGAGGTGGCGGCTTCTTCGGTCCACGCAAGCCGCTATACACCCCTGCGCCCGGTGCGAGGGACCTGAAAGCAGTCCTGTTCAATTGGGCCTGGTATATGGGCATGCTTCGAAGCAGCGAGGAACGGGACCTGATCATGTCGCTCGAATACCAGGGCAAGGGCACCATTCAAGTGAACGGTCAGCCCTGCAATGTAACCAAGTATCGAACCAGCATCAGCTACCAGACATCAGGCGAGCGGATTCAGTACACGGGCACCCGGCCCAATGGCCAGTCGTGTTCCAATGTCGAAGTCCTCAGTGGAGCGTATGCCTGGGACGAAGACATTCCCGGTGCTGAACTCGTCCCCGGTAAAGGCAAGGCGACGCCCATGCCCGCAACCGTAGAGGAACGGATGATTCGCCTGTGGGCAAGTCCGCAGGGTGCCTTCAAGGGTGCGATGGCAGGGATCAGCGATCCACCGGAAATGGCGCCCAGGCCGCAACGGGTACCTGCTGGCGTCTCGATGGCCGGGAAAACCTCCGTCGCGTGGGAAGGCAATACGCCCGTCGTGACGTTCCCGATCCCTGGCGTCCCCAATGCAATCGCGAGTGTCACGCTCGATGCGAAGTTCATGGCCGAGCGGGTCGTGGTGAAAGAGGGAAACAACACCACCGAATTTACCTATAGCAACTACAAGGACTGGAACAATCCGCTCAATCCGGCCGAAGCGTTTTACGCGGGCAGGATGACGGAACGCAAAAACGGCGCCGTCGTCCGCGACATTACAACCACGCTGACGGAAACGGGACAGATGTATGTCGTGATGCCGGTTCCGGCAAGCATCAAGGCGGCGATCCAGCCAACCAATCAGCCTCCTAACTGGACTCTAAATGTCGACGCACCGGCACCGCCGGCGCAGTCTGCAGACGTCGAGACCCCGCGGCTGGCAAATGGGAAGCCGGATTTGACAGGAACTTGGGGTTTTGTCCCTCTTGCAATTACGGGTAGTGGAAACCGCCGATGCGGTCCAACGCAGGTGAAGGGTGGCGGAATCAGCCCCGACGTCGGCTGCCAAGTTCCACAAGACAACTTCTGGGTGGATTATGAGTGGATCTCGCCCTCGCGGTTCGGGCCGAGCCGTCCCATTTACAAACCCGAGTTTTGGGACAAGATTCAGGAACTCGATCAGTGGACGAACAGGGACGATCCAGTGATGACCTGTCAGCCGCTGGGACTCCCACGGCAGGGCACGCCCCGGCGAATTATCCAAACCGACAAAGACATCATCTTCTTCTATGGGCAGTATTCCGATTACGGTGGTGGAAACACGGAATTCCGCGACATCCCCACCGACGGACGCGCGCGTAAGGCGGAGAAGGAGCTCGAAGCAACGTACTATGGCTACAGCATCGGTAAATGGGAAGGCGATACGCTCGTCATTGACGACACTTCATTCACCGATGCGACGTGGTTGGGACGAGGAGGCCTTTTCCATTCCGCCGACATGCACATCATTGAGAAACTCACGCGTGTTGGAAATGAAATCCGCTACGACATGACCATCGAAGATCCGGATTCGTTCATTGAGCCCTGGGTGATGCCGACGCGAATCCTGCGGCTCAACGCCACCGCCGATCCTATTATTTCGGAACGCGCCAATTGCGAAGTGTACGAAACAGGCAAAATCAGCACTCAGCTTCGACACTAACCGTAGTTGCCACACGGCCGCCCGTTTCGGAGCCCACTCCGGGACGGGCTTCCTTGAAATTCTTTGGCTCCCCAGTCTGGATTCGAATCCGCTTAACCCCAGCCAGGGCGGCCGCCCGCGTGTTCGCCCGATTAGGATCGCGCCGTCCGGAAGTTGAAGGGCCGACAGAAACTTTTCCGCCAAGGCCGTCTCCTTCGCCAGATGCGCCGGCTTGAAGTGGGCTTATCTTATCGTCAGAGTGGCACCAACGCGCTCGGCCAAACCGCGCCCTCACGTGCCGCGTCAACACTCTTGTCGACGCCCGATCACACCTCCATTGCAAATATCGCCTCTTCTCCCTCCACCACTTGCGCGATTTCCCCAACAGTTAGTCCCATCCGCCCGCCGAATCTTGTCTTGATGGACGCCTCTATTACGCCCGCAGCCTAAGAGCAGAAAGAGAAATTACCAAACGAACCCAATCCCAATTCCGGACACCGCATTGGACAACCGCGCAACGCCTCCCCCAGAATGGAGTGATATGGAGATCGTTAAGGTTGTCGGCCGCGAGATCCTCGATTCCCGCGGCAACCCGACTGTGGAAGCCGATGTCTGCCTCGCCGATGGCACTGTCGGACGCGCCGCCGTTCCTTCCGGCGCATCCACCGGGGAGCATGAGGCAGTCGAGCTGCGGGACGCCGATCCGAAGCGCTACCTCGGCAAAGGCACGCGCAAAGCAGCCGCCAATGTCACCAAGAAAATCGGCCCCGCAGTCATCGGCATGGAAGCCGAAGCGCAAGCCGAAATTGACCGCAAGATGATCGAGCTCGACGGTACGCCCAACAAAGGCAAACTCGGCGCTAACGCAATCCTGGCGGTCTCGCTCGCCACCGCCCGAGCCGCTGCGCAGTCGGCCACCATGCCGCTCTACCGCTATCTCGGCGGCGTCAGCGCCAACCTGCTCCCGGTTCCCCAAATGAACATCCTGAACGGCGGCGTCCACGCCGACAATTCCGTCGACCCGCAGGAGTTCATGATCGTCCCCCACGGCGCGCCCAAATTTTCCGAAGCCCTGCGCATGGGCGCCGAAGTGTTTCACACCTTGAAGGGCGTGTTGAAAAAGCGCGGCTACAACACCGCGGTTGGTGACGAGGGCGGCTTCGCCCCCAGCCTTAAGTCCAATGAAGAGGCTCTCGAAGTCGTGCTCGAAGCAATCTCCAAGGCCGGCTACAAGCCCGGCGCGCAGATCAGCATCGCGCTCGACCCCGCCGCCAGCGAGTTCTACGACAAAGAAAGCGGCAAGTACGTCTTCAAGAAATCGGACAAGAGCCAGCGCACACCCGATCAGATGATTAAGTTCTGGGCGAAATGGATCGAGCAGTACCCGATCATCTCGCTCGAAGACGGCATGGCCGAAGACGATTGGGAAGGCTGGGCAGCGCTAACTCAGGCTCTCGGCTCCAAAGTCCAGTTGGTCGGCGACGACATCTTCGTCACCAACACCGAGCGCCTCGCCCAGGGCATCGAAAAGGGCATCGCCAATTCGATTCTCATCAAGTTGAACCAGATCGGGTCCATCACCGAAACGCTGCAAGCCATGCAGATGGCCGAAGCCGCGAACTACACCAACGTCGTCTCGCACCGCTCCGGCGAAACTGAGGACCCCTTCATCGCCGATTTCGTCGTGGCCACCCGCGCCGGTCAGATCAAAACCGGTTCCGCCAGCCGCACGGACCGCATTGCGAAATATAACCAGCTCCTGCGCATCGAAGAAGAGCTGGGCGACGGCGCGAAGTTCGCCGGACGGAAAGCGTTTCGCCACTAATGCGCGGCCTGAAGAAGCCGTTAGTCCTCACCATCCTCGACGGCTGGGGTTACTCGCCCGTCATCGAAGGCAACGCCATCGCCGCCGCGCGGAAGCCCACTTACGATTCACTCCTGCGCGAATTCCCCAACACCCTCATCCACACTTCCGGCCCTTACGTTGGACTGCCCGAAGGCCAGATGGGCAACAGCGAAGTGGGCCATCTGAACATCGGCGCCGGCCGCGTCATCTACATGGACGTCACCCGCATCGACCGCATGATCGCCTCTGGCGAATTCTTTAAGAACCCCGTGCTGTTGGACGCGATGAAGCACGCGTGCACGCGGCGACTCCACCTAATGGGCCTCTGCAGCGACGGCGGCGTTCATTCGCTGCTCACGCATCTCTTCGCCCTGCTCAAAATGGCCAAGCAGCAAGGCGTGGAGCACGTCTTCCTGCATTGCTTCATGGACGGCCGCGACACGCCTCCCGAGAGCGGCGCGGGCTATCTGGAACAAGTGCAGAAAGAGATCCGCCAGATTGGCGTCGGCAAAATCGCCACCGTCTCCGGCCGCTACTACGCCATGGACCGCGACAAGCGTTGGGACCGCGTCGAGCGCGCGTTCAGCGCCATGGTCCTCGGCAACGGCGAGAAGGCCGCCGACCCGGTTGCTGCCGCGAAGCGCTCCTACCAGCACGGCGCCACCGACGAGTTCATCGAACCCGTCACCATCGTGGACGAACACAAGCAGCCGGTTGGCTTGATCCGCGACGACGACGCCTGCATCTTTTTCAACTTCCGCGCCGACCGCGGCCGCGAGATGACCATGGCGCTGATGGACCCCACGCTCGAACAGCCCAGCCGCTCGCTCGCGCCCAAGAACCTCCACTTCACCACCATGACCCAGTACGACAAAACATTTCAGGTCCCTTTTGTTTTGCCGCGCGAACACCCCAACAACATCCTGGCCGACGTCATGGCGCAGTTGAACTGGAAAAACCTCCGCGTTGCGGAAACTGAAAAGTACGCCCACGTAACCTACTTCTTCAATGGCGGAAACGAGCAGCCCTACCCCGGCGAGAGCCGCGAGCTAGTTCCCTCTCCCAAAGTCGCCACCTACGACTTGAAGCCCGAAATGAGCGCCGCAGGCGTCACCGACGTCGTCGTCAAGGCCATCGACCAGCGCAGCTTCGACCTCATCGTGATGAACTACGCCAACGCCGACATGGTCGGCCATTCCGGCAAAATGGAGCCAACCGTGCGCGCCGTCGAAGCCGTCGACGCCGGTCTCGGCCAGATCTACGCCGCGCTGCGCCGCTCCGGTGGCTGCTGGATCATCACCGCCGATCACGGCAATGCCGAGACCATGATCGATCCTGTAACCAAAGGCCCGCACACTTACCACACGACCAATCGCGTACCCTTCGTTCTGGTGGATGACACGCGCACACTGTTGCGTACCAGCGGCGCTCTCCAGGATATTTCGCCCACGATCCTCGGCTACCTGGGCGAAAAACAGCCCAAGGAAATGACCGGCAAAGATCTGCGGCTCTAGGTTTTCGTGGGCTTTGCCGGATACACTGAAAATATGTCCAAACAATACGCAGCAGCGCCGGCCATGAGCATCAATCCCGCCGGTAAGTACACGGCGACGTTCGACACCTCCAAGGGGAGCATCGTTTGCGAGCTATTCGCTAAGGACGCGCCGAAGACCGTGAACAATTTCGTCTTCCTCGCCCGCGAAGGCTTCTATGACGGAACCGTCTTCCATCGCGTCATCGCCGACTTCATGGTCCAGGGCGGCGATCCCACGGCCACCGGCCGCGGCGGGCCCGGCTATAAATTCGAAGACGAAGTGAAGGACAATCCGCGCAAGCACAAGGTCGGTTCGCTCTCCATGGCCAACGCCGGACCGAACACCAACGGCAGCCAGTTCTTCATCACCCACATCGTCACGGATTGGCTGGATGGCAAGCATACCGTGTTTGGACAAGTCACCACCGGCCAGGACGTAGTTAACAAGATCCAGCAAGGCGACCAGTTGAAGTCGGTCACCATCCAGGAAGGCTGACGCGCGTGGCCTTCCCCACTCATCGGATGCGCCGCCTGCGCGCCAGCGACGCCTTGCGTAAGTTGGTCCGCGAGACGAGCCTCGAGCCCACCGATTTCATCCTCCCGCTCTTCACCTGCCCGGGCGAAGGCGTGCGCCGGCCCATCAGCTCCATGCCCGGCAACTATCAGCTATCGCCCGACGAGTTGGTGAAGGAGTGCGAAGAGGCCTACCGGCTCGGCATCGGTGGCGTCATTTTGTTTGGAATTCCCGAAACGAAAGACGAGATCGCCTCCGGCGCTTATGCCGACGACGGCATTGTCCAACAGGCCACGCGAGCCCTTAAGCGGGCCTTGCCGAAGTTTCTGGTGATGACCGATGTCTGCAACTGCGAGTACACCAGCCACGGCCATTGCGGCCTGGTGGTCGACGGCGAGGTCCAGAACGATCCCACGCTCGAATGGCTCGCCAAAACTTCTGTATCGCACGCGCGCGCCGGCGCCGACCTGATCGCTCCCAGCGACATGATGGACGGCCGCGTGGGCGCGATCCGCAAAGCGCTCGACGCCGCCGGTTTCTCCAACACGCCCATCGTCTCCTACGCGGCGAAATACGCTTCGGTCTTCTACGGCCCGTTCCGCGAAGCCGCCGAATCCACGCCGCAGTTCGGCGATCGCCGCAGCTACCAGATGGATCCGGCCAACGCCCGCGAAGCCCTGCGCGAGATCGAACTCGACATTCAGGAGGGCGCGGACATGATCATGGTGAAGCCCGCCATGCCCTATCTCGACATCATTCGCCAGGCTCGCGACCGCTTCCGCACGCCGCTGGGCGCTTATCAAGTGAGCGGCGAGTTCAGCATGCTCATGGCCGCCATTCACAACGGCTGGCTCGACCGCGATCGCGCCATTCTCGAATCGCTGACAGCCATCCGCCGCGCCGGCGCCGACTTCATCCTGACCTACTTCGCTAAGGACGCCACCCGGCTCTTGGCTTGAACCCTAACCGTCCCAGATGGTGGCGAGCACGCGCTGGAAGTTTCCACCCAGAATCAGCTCGATGCTTTCACTCGGATACCCGCGGCGAATCAGGCCCTCGGTAAGATCGAAAATCTTGCGGGAGTAATCCATCCCGTCCAGATCGAAACGTTTTCGAGGACGAATGCGGAAGTCGCGCCCCACCAGGTCCACGTCGCTTCCGATGCCGGCGTGCTCCACGCCCACCAGCCGCGTGACGTGATCGATATGGTCGAGCACATTTTCGATGGTGACGGTTCCGCCGGGATGCACGAAGCTGCGGACCATGGTGATTCCCATGACGCCTCCGCGCGCCGCCAGCAACCGGATGGCTTCATCGGTCTTGCAACGCGGGCTTGCGGGCACCAGCGCGCGGCAATTCGAGTGGGTTACCAGGACGGGCGCCTGGGAAGCGTGCAGCGCGTCGAGCGTCGTCCGGTCGCTACAATGCGAAACGTCCACGGCCATCCCGACCATGTTCATGCGGTCGACAATCCTCGCGCCGTACTCGCTCAAGCCGGGATCCAGGGGATCGGTGGAACCACCGCCCAACATATTGTCGTCGTAGGTGAGCTGCGAGACCCGCTGTCCCAGGTTGTAGAAGCGATCCACGTCATCCACAGTGCGGAAATGCAGCGAGTTCTGCTGGCCGATCAGAATGCCGATCTTGCCCACCCGCTTGGCCTGCTCCAAATCCCCGGCGCAATCCACACGCACGAACTCGCCGGGATGCGCGGCAATGAAAGTGTTCCAGCTGGTGATGTCTCGCAGCGAGCTATCGTAGGCGGCCAGGCCGGTGAACCCCACAGCCGGGTGAAAGATCGTGATCCCGGATGCGGCGATCTTCTGGTAGTCGGTAGTTTGGAAAGACTGCGGCTCCGCCTCCCAGGTGGTCAGCTTGGAGTAATTCAAAGTCAGCAAGCCGAGCATGTCGATCACGGTCGACCGGCGCACCAGGTCGATGGCCTGCGCCGAGTAGGTCGTCTCGCTCTCTGCGAAAAGGCGGAATTGTCCTCGATTAATGAACGGCGCCGCAACCGCGAGCGCGCCGCCCTTGAGGAGGGTACGACGGGAAATCACGGATCACTTTCAGTGTACCATCCGAACCCGCGACTTTCCCGTCAGATCGTCAGTCAACGCGGCGACGAACCGGATGATGCGCGGAATCTTGTACTCGGCCAGCCGTCCGCGGCAGTGCGCGATCACGGCGGCCCGCGTGAGCTCGACACCGGACTCTGCGGCGATGTACGCCGCCACTACTTCGATGTCGCGAGGGCCTGGCTCGGCCCGCACCAGGCAGTCGCGTACACCCGGCATGTGGCGCAGAGCGTTCTGCACCTCGACCGGATCCACCTTGATGCCACCCGCATTGATCCACGGCCGGATTCTCCCGTTGAAATACAGCCGCCCCTGCTCATCCAGCCATCCGGCGTCGCCGGTTCGCAGAAACCCGTCCATCATGAGAGCCGCTGTGGCGGCATCGTCATCGAGATAACCCGACATGACGCCCGGACCTCGAACGGCGATCTCTCCCGGTTCTCCGGCCAGCTGGATTCGATCGCCATCGTAAATGCGAGTTTCGGTCCCCGGCGGCGGCAAACCCACGCAGCCCTCGGGCGCCTGGTCTTCCCGTTGAATCGCGATCATCCCAGCCTCGGTAGTTCCGTAGGCTTGCCGAAGCGCCGCGCCACCGAGCCGGCTCCATTGTTCCTTCACAGCCGCGCTCACCGAAGCACCGCCTGTAATGCACAGATCCAATCCGTTCAGAGATCCCTCCGGAAGATGCGCGCCGCTAAGCAATCCATACAGGACTGGCGATCCCCACAGACACTGCACCTGTTCCCGGTTGATCACTTCCGCCGCTTCGCCCGGATCGAACTTCTCCAGCAGCACCATCGTCGCGCCCGACACCAAGGGCAGCAGCATCTGCCAGGAGAAGCTGAAGCCGAAGTGAAACGGCGTGGTGACCAGGATCCTGCGGCCGGGCCGCATGTCCACGACCGAAGCTACGGCCTGCATCGACGCGAGGAAGCGGCCGCTGGACTTCACGACGATCTTCGGCTCGCCCGTGGATCCCGAGCTGAGCTGATAAGCGATCGGCCGATCGGTTTCCAACCCAGCCGCCTCACCACCCACGCTCGCAGCGTCCGGCCATGGCCAATCGCATCCGGAGATCAGACGCGCGCGTTCAATGCCCGCGGCTAGCCAACCTTCGTCCGACGTAACGATGGCCGCCGCCGGATCGACGCGTTTCACCAGCCACGCAACTTCCTCCCGCGACCAGGACGCGTTCACGGGCATGTAGACCGCGCCCAGGAGCGCGCACCCTACCAAGCTCGCGACGGCCTCCCAACAGACCGGCAGCGCGCAGACCACGACGTCCCCGGGGCGAACGCCAATCGCTTCCAGCCTCCGCCGCACGTCGCCGCCTGCGCTTAGAAGCTGGCTATACGACAGGGGAGCACCACGCACAACCAGTGCGGGCAGGTCCGGCTCAGTACGCGCGATTTCGAGGAGGCGCGGGCCGATCACGCCGGGAGCTGGCTCAGGTAAGCGACCAGCGCCGGAAGATCCGTCATGAAATCCCGGTTGAGGCGGTCGTTTTCAATGCGAATTGAGAATTCACGCTCCACGCCTATCGTGAACTCCAACAGCGCTACTGAGTCGAGCGCCACCAGATCGTCCAATCGCGCGGCTTGCTGCAACTCGACGCTGCTGACCTCCGCGCCCAGAGCGCGGTTGATCACCCGTTCCAACCGTTCCCACAGAACTTGCAACCCGTCCATCATGATTCACCAAGAACGCGCTGGTCCCACAATTCCCATTGCTCGGGGTGTGCGCGCAGCTGCCTCTCCATCGCCTCAATCAGCACCCTGACGTTCGATTCCAGCGTTTCCTCGCCCCCGTCAAAACACACGCGAAGCGGCTCGTGGAATTCCACGACACACTCGTTGCCGGAGCGCCAGACCCACATCGGAATCAACGGGCAGCCGGTGAGCCGCGCGATATCCAAGCATCCCGTGCTCATGCGGCGAAGGCTGCTTAAGAACTGGACGGGTTGCACGCTTGAGGTTCCGGCGACATCCGGCGACACCATCACCAGACCGCCGTCGCGAAGGATCCGCATGATCTTTAGGACGGCATCCGGATCCATCCGCGCGACATAGCCGCTCATCTTCGTCCATAGCATTGGATGTAACCGGCTGCGCGCGAACTGCCACAACAGGCGCCCATATCCCGCATACCGCGGATCACGGTCGCGTACGTGGGACTTCGTGACGTGAATCAACGGCACGTACTCGATTCCGGCGCGTTGGAGCCCCGCTCGCGCTTCTCGCTTTGCAAGGCAGTGCAACGCTACGAGAACCGCGCCGCGGCCTGGCTTTAGCGCTTGTTCCAAATGCTCCCGGCCCTCAATGCGCACCGGCCGGGCGCCTGGAGCGTGCTCATCGGGCAGCAATTCCCACAGCGACGTGCGTACGCGATTGTCGCAGCATTGCCGGGCGAAGGCGCGTGCCTGTTCCGGCGCGAATCCCAGCAACTTGGTCATTCCCCGCTCGGCGATCCGCAAGTCGCCGCGCTGCAGAATCCTGCCGACGGGTTCGGCGCAGAGTTGCAACCAATTGAGGCACCTGGGGCCAAGAGCCGCGACGAGCCAACGCAGGGGATAGTAATAAATCAGGAAAGCAATATCGAGCCACGTTACCAGGGGCCGCGCTTGACGCGTCGCGCTAAATGTCTGGTCAACGGAGGTCTTGCTGGTCTGGGCACCGGCAGCCATTCTTAGTAGTGTTACTCGAATTGCTAACGTTAAGCAAGTAAGAAATGTGCACCTCTTCCTAAACGGACCAGCGCTGCGGCGCATGCTCGCCGGCAAAGTCGAGGCAGGGCTCCGCTATCCCGTATCCTGGGGAGATGGCTGCGCAAGTCGCGGAACTCTTCCGGGTGCTGCTGCTGACGGTCGGCGCGTTGTTCCCGATCGTGAACCCGCTGGGCAATGCGCCAATCTTCCTGTTGCTCACACGCGATTTCTCGAGCGGCCTGCGGGAGGTACTCTCGCGGAAAATCGCGCTAAACAGCTTCGTGCTGCTGGTGGTCTCGATTCTGATCGGAACCCACATTCTGGCTTTCTTCGGGATCTCGCTGCCGGTGGTCCAGGTGGGCGGTGGCCTGCTGGTCATCGCGAACGGCTGGGCACTGCTGAACCGGCGAGACCATGAGGAGGCCAGACACCGCAAGGAGAACCCCCCCGACCCGGTGGACGTCTCCAGCCGCGCGTTCTATCCGCTGACGCTGCCGTTGACGGTCGGCCCCGGTTCCATTTCGGTCGCCATCACAGTCGGGGCCAATCGTCCGCAAGGGGCGGAGTTCGCCTGGACCACCTGGGCCGCGGAGCTGTTAGGACCGGCGATCATCGCGCTGACCATCTATCTCAGCTATCGCTTTGCCGATCGGCTCGGCCGCGCGCTGGGCGACGCCGGAATGAACGTGGTGCTGCGCCTCTCCTCCTTTATCCTGGTCTGCATCGGCGTGCAGATCGTCTGGAACGGCGCCAGCGCGCTGCTGCGCTCGCTGGCGATCGCACAACCTTGACGAGTGCTATCCTTTGGCCGTAATCGAACCGCATGGGACCCACACCCACCGGAAGCCTGGAAAAGGCCGCCAGCTCGCGCGACGAGATCCTGCGAAAGCTGCGTGAAAGAATCGTCGGTTTCGCGGCATCCAGAATACAGGGGGATGCTGCCGAGGACCTGGCGCAGGAGGTCCTGATTCTGCTGCACGAAAAATACGGGCATCTGGAACGTCTCGAGGATCTTCTGCCTCTTTCACTGCAGATCGTGCGGTTCAAGATGATGGCCTATCGAAGGAAGCTGCAACGCCGCGGCGAGTATACGCAGACGCCTGTTGAGGAACTGCAGATGCCGGACGGAAGGGCCGATCCGCTCACGCAGGCCGAGAATCGCCAGATGCGAGAGCGGCTGATCGGGGCGGTGGCGAAGCTGGGCACGCGCTGCCGGAAGCTGCTGGCGCTCAAACTGGAAGGCAAGACCTTCGCCGAGATTCAGGCGGCGTTGGGAGCGGGATCGATCAACACCGTTTACACGTGGGATTTCCGCTGCCGCAAGCACTTATTGGAGCTCATGGGCGGCGCTTGGGAGCCGCGGCCATGACACACGACGAGATCCGCAAGCTGCTGGGCGGGTATGCCACCAACACGCTGACCGAGACCGAGCGGCGTGCGCTGATGGAAGCAGCGGTGGATGACCAGGAGCTGTTCAACGCGCTTCAGGATGAAGAAGCGCTGCGCGAGTTGCTGGCGGATCCGGCGTCGCGCGAGCAGGTTTACCAGGCGCTTCAGCAGAAACCGGCAGCGAGGTGGCGTGGAGGTTGGGTTTGGGGCGGAGCGCTGGCTGCGGCCGTAGCTGCGGCACTGGTGATTGCAGTGGTGGTCCCACGGAAGGCGGCGCGGCCGCAGCAGCTTCAGGTTACGGCGAATCAGCAACCCGCGAATGAAGTTGCGCCGCAGCAGGCTCCTGTGGCTGTTGCGCCCGCACCGAAGCAGAAAAAAGCTCTGGCGAAGGCGCGGGCGCCGGTTCCCGCTCCAGCGCCCGCGGCCGCTCCAGCGCCGGTCGCGGAGGCGGCTCCGCGCCCCGCCGTGGTAGGTGGGGTTGCGGGATCTCTCGGCGCACTCAGCGCGGCCCGCGATGCCGCAGTAGCCCCGCCCTTGCGTTACACCGTGTTCCGGCGCAACACCGACGGGACCTTCGCACCGGTGCCGCCGGGCGAAAAGTTGAAGGCAGGTGACGCCGTTCGCTTGCGCATCACACCCGGCACGAGTGGCGACCTGAGGGTGGATCGCGTCAGTGAATCCGGAGAGACCACCAGCGTGTTGCCCGCCTTGGCCGTCGAGACAGGCATGAGCTACGAGGTGCCGGAAGGAGCGATCGAGCTCTCCGGGAGCGACCGCAGCCTGCGGATCGTTTTGCAGAGCAACACCGGCGCGCAACCGTCAACAGTCGACATTCCAGTTGGCGCCAACTAGGGGAGCGCTTCCAGCTGCTCCAGCAATGTCACGATGCGCCCCGCGGCGTCCGGATTTCCACCGAAGCGCAGTTCATTATAGGCCGAGGTGAAATCATCCACCAATACCGCTACGGCGGGTGTTTGCAGCACACGCGCAAACTCGCAGGGAGTCAGCCAGGCCGGCTTTTCGATGCCGCGCCGCTTCAGGTTCTTGAGCATGCGCTGGTAGAGCAGCGTCGCGTCGGTAGCCACTGCCTCGCCGCGCTGCACGCGCAGCACCTGACGGCGCGCGGAAAACCAGCGCCAGCCGTCGCGCCCGAAAATCTTCCCGGCCGCCGCCAATACGATCAGCCCGAGCAGCAAATAGCCATAGCGCTTCAGGAAGTTCCGCGCTATGTCCCAATAGGCGCTGAGGGAAAGCCTCGGGCCATCGGACCAACTCCATCCGAAGCGCCGGCTGGATTCGCCTACCCGGGATGCGAGCAGCAACTGGCGATCCAGATTGTAGTTGATCACCCAGTCCTGCCAGAAGACGTCGGCCGCATCGGCGTAGAATCCCAGCCGAGTCCAGGCGGAGATTGTGGGCGGGTTGGGATCGGGAGGCGTGGGGTCGAACGTGGTCCAGCCGCGATCGGGAAACCACGCTTCCACCCAGCTATGCGCGTCCGAAGTACGGATCAACAGCGATTCGCTAATGGGATTGTAGATGCCGCTCTGAAATCCAGTGATCACGCGGGACGGAATGCCCAGCGTGCGCAGCATGACGGCCATCGCGGAGGCAAAGTACTCGCAGTGTCCCTTCTTGCGTTGGAACAGGAAGAACGCCAAAGGATCGGCGGGTTCCACAGCAGGCAGGTCCAGCGTGTAGCCGTAATGCGTGCGGAGGTAATTCTCCACCAGGCTGCTCTCGAGCATGGGCGACGTGGCGCCGCCCGCGATGGTGTGAGCCAATTCGCGGATGCGCGGGTCGAGGCTGGGCAACTGCAGATAGACATTCCGCCGGTCCGCGGGCAAGGGCGCCACAACATTGGGATCCACCCGATCGCGCCGGGGTATTTCCAGGCGGCTGAAGCCCTGATACCAGATATTCCGCGAGTCACCGAACTGCACGCTATAGTTGCCGAACGGGCGGCGCACCACGAACGAATCGATGCGCATGAATTGGGGCGTTCCGGCAAAGAACAGGTTGTCGGAAGCCATGTCGCTCAAGTAGACCGCGTAGGAAATCTCCCGCCCTCCGCCACGGCGCGGCTCCAGCGTCAACAAGCGGCTTTCATCCGGCCGAAGCAGCTGGCCCGGAGCGGGCCGGTTGAACCAGGCTCTGCCGTTGAACTCCGTCAGAGCAGCGCCGCGCCACTTGAGCGCCAGCGAGCGATCCTCCGGATGATCCATCTTGATGTGCATCACCAGCAGGTTTTCTTTCTTGATCTCGCCGATCTCGCCCAAGCTGACGTGGTCGGAGAAACCGGCCAGGTGATAGCGGTGCGAGACCAGATGCTGGAAGGCAGCGCGGGCGGTGCGCGGCAAGAAGAAAAACAAGCCGGCGGTCATCACCAGGATGCCAATGGAGACGGAAAGTACGACTCCCAGCAAGCGCCCCGAGAGGCCCGGGACCGACGTGCGCGACAGCCATTGCCCGTGCTGCGCGGACTGGCGGATTTCGCCGCTGGCGAAGGTGGCCACGCCCAACAGCAGGAACAGCAGCAGGAACACGAAGAAGTTCAGGCGGGCGGAAACCAGGCAGGCAGCCAACAGCTCCAGTAGGGCGATCACCTTGAGGAACAGATAGTCGCGGTTCGTGCGTCCAGTGACGATCTTGACCACGGCCACGAAGAACACCAGGTGAATGGCCGCGGGGATGAAGGCGTGCGACAGGAAGAAGTAGTCGACCGGGTAGAACGCGATGTAGGCCAGTGTTACCACGGTTACCAGCAACGGCGGCAGCTCGAAGTGGATCAACCCGGCGCAAAGCAGCGCGCGGAGCAGCAGCGCGGCCGTGGTGATGATCACGGTAGGGCGGTCGAGAAAACCGGAGCCTACCACGGCCAGGAAGCCGCTGGCCAGCAAGCCCAGCAGCGAAAACTCGAAGAATTTGTCCACCGTCGTGCGGGCGCCAGTGGATGCCGCAGCCATAATCCTATTTTACGCGGCAGCCGATTGCTATGATGGGACATCTGGAGGGGCTTTGAGTTCTATTAGCACGCCCGAAGTGCACGTGGCCGATCCGGCCAAGCGGCGGCAAGCCATTCTTACCGTGATTGGCTGCACGCTGCTGGTGGCGATAGCGCAATACCTGATCAAATCGGGTGCAAATCAACTGTCGCACGCAGGCCTGGTAGCGACGTTAATCGGGATCTTCACCATCTTGCCGCTGTTTGCCGGCTACGCTCTCTATGGAGTTTTTACGGTTCTGTTCGTGGGGGCGCTGCGGCATGGCGAACTTTCCATTTTGTATCCGCTGATTTCGCTTTCCTATGTCTGGGTGACGATCACGGCGGTGCTGGCTTTCCACGAGTCGATGAATCCTCTCAAGATCGTGGGCATCGCGCTGATCATCGGCGGGGTCGCGGTGCTGGGGTATGGCGGGGGCGGCAAATGAAGACGCCGGTTTCGTCGATGGTGCTGGTGCTGGTGGGCTCGCTGATCGGGTCGATCGGTGCGGTCTACCTGAAATCCGGCGCGCATGAGCTGCGGCGTCATTGGGCCAGCCTGCTGTTGAACTGGCGGCTCGCGCTGGGGATCGCGATCTATCTGGTGTCGTCGGTCTTGTTTGTGAAGGGGATGTCGCGCGGCGAGCTTTCGGTGCTGTTTCCGATGGTGTCGCTGGGCTACATTTGCACGCTGGCGTGGTCCCGCATCTTCTTCAACGAAGCCATTACGCGCGTAAAGCTGTATGGCGTGGGGCTTATTCTCGCCGGGATCGTATTTTTAGGACTGGGTAGCCGTTAGCTTGGCTTCGGAAGCGAGAAACTGGTTCATGCCTTCGGCGGCCTTGCGGCCTTCGGCAATCGCCCAGACGACCAGGGATTGGCCGCGCCGCAGATCGCCCGCCGCGAAGACGCCCGGAACATTGGTGGCGTAGTTCGCGTCGGTGGCGACGTTGCCGCGCGGGTCGAGAGCGACGCCGAGCTGCTCCAGCAGGCCATTCTTAACGGGTCCGGTGAAGCCCATGGCCAGTAGCACCAGATCGGCGTCGAGAATGGACTCGGTGCCGGGGATCGGCTCGAATTTGGGCGGCGCTCCCACTCGGATGGTTTTCAGGCCGCGGACATTGCCGCGTTCGTCGCCGATGAATTCCACAGTCCCGATGCTCCACTCGCGCGTGCCGCCTTCTTCGTGCGAGCTTTCGACGCGAAGTTGCAGCGGCCACAGCGGCCAGGGCGTCTGCGGCGCGCGATCGGCCGGGGGCATGGGCATGATCTCGAACTGATGCACGGAGGCGGCCTTCTGGCGGTGCGACGTGCCCAGGCAATCGGCGCCGGTGTCGCCGCCGCCGATGATCACGACGCGCTTGCCGGTAGCGAGAATCTGATTGGCAACCTCGTCGCCCGCGCACACCTTGTTCTGCTGCGGCAGGAAGTCCATCGCGTAATGGATGCCTTTCAATTCCCTGCCCGGGATGGCGAGATCGCGCGGCTGCTCAGCCCCGCCGGCCAGCAGGATCGCGTCGAAACTCTTGCGCAGCTCGTCAGCGGTGATGGCCTGGCCCACGTGGACGTTGGTCTTGAACTCTACACCTTCGGCGGCCAGCTGCTCCAGGCGCCGGTCCAGCACCCACTTCTCCATCTTGAATTCAGGAATGCCGTAGCGCAGCAGCCCGCCGATGCGGTCGGCCTTTTCGAATACCGTCACGGAGTGCCCGGCGCGATTCAACTGTTGCGCGGCAGCGAGCCCGGCCGGACCGGAACCGACAACGGCCACGCGCTTGCCAGTGCGCGACGGCGGCGGCTCAGGATGAATCCAACCTTCGTGGAAGGCGTGCTCGATGATGGTCTTTTCAATCACCTTGATGGTGACCGGCGGCTCATTGATTCCCAGCACGCAAGCCGCCTCGCAAGGCGCCGGGCAGATGCGGCCGGTGAACTCCGGGAAGTTATTGGTGGAGTGCAGGACGCGAATCGCGGCATGCCAGCGGTCGCGATACACCAGATCGTTCCAGTCCGGAATGATGTTGTTCAACGGGCAACCGGTATGGCAGAACGGAACGCCGCAGTCCATGCAGCGCGCCCCTTGGGTCCGTACTTTGTCTTCGGGGAAGTCGCGGTAGACTTCGAACCAGTCGTTGACTCGCTCTTCGACGGCCCGGCGCTCGGGCGTTTCGCGAGTATATTCGACGAAGCCAGTGACCTTACCCATGCGCGGCTTCCTGCTTGAGCGGCGTCGTAGTCGCGACGTGCGCCGGGGGTGGCTCGGTGGCCTTGGCGGCCTGCATGCGCGGGATGCCGAGCACGCGCTTGTATTCGTGCGGAAAAACCTTGACGAACTTGGGCAACATGGTTCCCCAGTTTTCCAGAATCCACTTGCCGCGCGGGCTACCGGTGGCTTCCGCGTGTTTGATGATCAGGTTCTGCAGGGCATTCATGTCGGCCGGATCGGTGACCGGCTCCAGATCGACGCTGGCTTTGTTGCACAGCACGCCGGAGAACTCGCCGGTCTCATCCAGGACGAAGGCGATGCCGCCAGTCATGCCGGCTCCGAAGTTGCGTCCGGCTCGGCCGAGCACCACCACGAGGCCTTTCGTCATGTACTCGCAGCCGTGGTCGCCGACGGATTCCACGACGGCCGTCGCGCCGGAATTGCGCACCGCGAAGCGCTCGCCGGCCATGCCGTTGAAGTAGGCTTCGCCGCTGGTGGCGCCGTACAGGACCACATTGCCCACCAGCATGTTCTCTTCGGGCAGGAACGTAGAGGTGCGCGGCGGATAGACGATGAGCCTGCCACCCGACAGTCCCTTGCCGACGTAATCGTTGGCGTCGCCCTCGAGCGTGAGCGTGACGCCCTTGGCGAGAAATGCGCCGAAGCTCTGACCGGCTGAGCCGGTGAAGTGGAAACGAATCGTATCGTCGGGCAGTCCAGCGGAACCGTAGCGCCGCGCGATCTCGCCACTCAGCATGGCGCCGACCGTGCGATGGACGTTGCGAATCGGCAGTTTGAACTCCACGGGCGTGCGCTGTTCGATGGCGTCCTTGGCGTGATCGATGAGCTTGTAATCGAGCGCCTGATCGAGGCCGTGATCCTGCGCGATGAGGCAGCGCCGGCCGATGCGGCTGGGCATGGGCGGATTGTAGAGGATGTTGGAGAAATCGAGGCCGTGGGCCTTCCAATGCTCCACCGCGGGACGCATTTCGAGCTTGTCCACGCGGCCCACCATCTCATCCATCGTGCGGAAGCCCAGCTTGGACATCCACTGCCGGACTTCTTCGGCGATGAAGAAGAAAAAGTTAATGACGTTTTCCGGCGTACCGTGGAACTTCTTGCGGAGCTCCGGATCCTGCGTGGCGATGCCGACCGGGCAGGTGTTCAGATGGCACTTGCGCATCATGATGCAGCCCATTGAAACCAGCGGGGCGGTGGAGAAGCCGAACTCTTCGGCGCCCAGCAGCGCGGCGATAGTGACGTCGCGGCCGGTTTGCAGCTTGCCGTCGGTCTGGACGCGGATGCGGCTGCGCAGGTCGTTCAGCACCAGCACCTGCTGCGTTTCGGCCAGGCCCAGTTCCCAGGGGATTCCGGCATGTTTGAGCGAAGTGAGCGGCGATGCGCCCGTTCCGCCGTCGTGCCCGCTGATCAGCACCAGGTCGGCGTGGGCTTTGGCGACACCCGCGGCAACCGTCCCGACGCCCACTTCGGCCACCAGCTTCACCGAAATGCGGGCGCGCGGATTCACGTTCTTCAAGTCGTAGATGAGCTGCGCCAGGTCTTCGATCGAATAGATGTCGTGATGCGGCGGCGGCGAAATTAATGGCACGCCGGGAATGGAATGGCGCACGCGTGCGATCACTTCGTCCACTTTATGGCCAGGGAGCTGGCCACCTTCGCCGGGTTTGGCGCCTTGCGCGATCTTGATTTGCAATTCGTCGGCGTTCACCAAATAGTTGGTCGTGACGCCGAAGCGCCCGGAGGCCACCTGCTTGATGGCGCTGCGACGCCAGTCGCCGTTCGGGTCGCGCTCGAAGCGCGCTTCGTCTTCGCCGCCCTCGCCGGTGTTCGACTTGCCGCCGATGCGGTTCATCGCGATGGCCAGGGTCTCGTGCGCTTCCTTGCTAATCGACCCGAAGGACATGGCGCCGGTAGCGAAGCGCTTCACGATTTCGCTGGCCGGCTCCACTTCTTCGATCGGCACCGGCTTGTCGGCCGGTTTGAATTGCATCAAGCCGCGCAGCGTGCACAATTGACGGCTTTGGTCGTTCACCAGCGTCGTGTATTCCTGGAACGTCTGAAAACTCTCCTGCCGCACGGCGTGCTGCAGCTTGCTCACCGTGAGCGGATTGAGCAGGTGATACTCGCCGCGTACGCGGTACTGATAGCTGCCGCCGACATCGAGTTCGGTGTCGGCTTCCGTCACCGGACGGAACGCATGATCGTGTTTCAGCTTGGCCTCGCGCGCGAGCACATCCAGGCCAACGCCTTCGATCCGAGACGCGGTGCCGGTGAAGTAACGTTCCACCAGCGATTTGTTCAAGCCGATGGCCTCGAAGACCTGCGCGCCGCGATAGCTCTGCAGCGTTGAAATGCCCATCTTCGAGAAGACCTTCAGCAGGCCTTTATTAATGGCCTTTTTGTAGTTCTTCAGCGCGGTCTCGAAGGTGACACCCGGCGCGAAGTGGCCGCGCGCCGCCTCATGCTCCAGCGTCTCGATCGCCAGATACGGGTTGATCGCGCTGGCTCCGTAACCGATGAGCAGGCAGAAATGCATGACCTCGCGCGGCTCGCCGGATTCGATAATCAGCGCCACCTGCGTGCGCGATCCTTCGCGTACCAGATAGTTGTGAACAGCCGAAAGCGCCAGCAGGCTGGGAACGGGCGCGTACTCGTCGTCCATGCCGCGGTCGGTGAGAATCAGCAGGCTGTAGCCGTTCTTAACGGCCAGCGAGGCGCGGCGGCACAGGCCATCCAATGCGCGCTCGAGTTCGTGCTCGCCGCCACCCACCCGGAACAGCATGGGCAGCGTGGTGGCGAGCAACCCTCCGGTGGAGACGCGGCGCAACTTTTCCAGGTCGCGATTGGTCAGCAGGGGATGCGGCAGCTTCAGCGTGTGGCAATGCTCGGGCGTCTCCGCCAGGAGGTTGCGCTCGGTTCCGATGTAGCTCGTCAGCGACATGACGAGCTCTTCGCGGATCGGGTCGATGGCCGGATTGGTCACCTGCGCGAAGAGTTGCTTGAAGTAGTGGAACAGCGGCTGCGCCTTGTCGGAAAGGCATGCCAGCGGCGTGTCCGTTCCCATGGAGCCCACCGGCTCCTCGCCTTTTTCCGCCATGGGCTGGATCAGGACGCGGATGTCTTCGTCGGTGTAGCCGAATGCGCGCTGCCGCTGCACGATGGTGTCGAGATCCGATTCGTAAATGCGCGGCGGCTCCGGCAGGCTATCCAACGTGATCTGATTGCTCTTCAGCCAGTCGCCGTAAGGCTGGCGGCTCCACAGCTTTTCCTTGATCTCTTCGTCGGGAATGATGCGCTTCTGGACCGTGTCCACCAGCAGCATCTTGCCGGGCTGCAGGCGGCCTTTGAACTTCACGTCCTCGGGCTTCACCGGGAGCACGCCCGTTTCCGAACCCAGAATCAAGAGGTTGTCGTGCGTGACCAGATAGCGCGCCGGGCGCAGCCCATTACGGTCCAGCGTGGCGCCGATCATGCGGCCATCGGTGAACGCAATGGCCGCGGGACCATCCCAGGGCTCGGTCAGCGAGGCGTGGTACTCGTAGAACGCCTTCTTTTCCGGACGCATCGTGGTGTCGGCGTCCCAGGCTTCGGGAATCAGCATCGCCATGACGTGCGGAAGCTCGCGGCCGGCCAGTGTCAACAGCTCCACCGCGTTATCGATGGAAGCCGAATCGCTGCCGCCCGGCGCGATCACTGGGGAGATTTTCTTCAGGTCGTCGCCAAACAGATCGGACTTCAGCACCTTCTGGCGCGCGTTCATCCAGTTAATGTTGCCGCGAATCGTGTTGATCTCGCCGTTGTGGCACAAGTAGCGGTAAGGATGCGCCAGTTGCCAGGACGGGAACGTATTGGTGGAGAAGCGCTGGTGCACCATGCACAGCGCGCTCATCGTCTCCGGATCGTTCAGCTCCCGGTAGAACTCGCTGATCTGCGAAGCGAGCAACAGGCCTTTGTATACGATGGTCCGCGAAGAAAGGGACGGAATGTAAAAGAACGTTTTTTCCGGGAGATCGGAAGCCGCGATTTCGGATTCCGCGCGCTTGCGCACCACGTACAGCTTGCGCTCTAGTTCGTCCTGCGACGTGTTCGCCGGGCCGCGCATGAAAACCTGTTCGATGTAAGGCTGGGAGGCCCGCGCTACGCGCCCAATGGCGTCGGCTTCCACCGGCGTATCGCGCCAGCCAAGAACAGTGAGGCCTTCTTCGCGGGCGATTCGCTCTAAAATCCCCTCGGCCTGCAGCCGTGGCGTCGGTTCAACCGGCAGGAAGACCATGCCCACGCCGTAAACGCCCGCCGGCGGCAAGGTGAAGCCGAGCTTGGCGCACTCGCGCGCGAAAAACTGGTGTGGAATCTGGATCAGAATGCCCGCGCCGTCGCCCGTTTCCGGATCGCACCCGCACGCCCCCCGGTGCGTGAGGTTGATCAGGATCTGCAGTCCTTTGAGGATGATGTCGTGCGACTGGTGGCCTTCAATGTTGACCACGAAGCCAACACCGCAGGCGTCGTGTTCGTTACGCGGGTCGTAGAGACCCTGCTCGACTGGGAGTCCGGCCATGCCTGAGTATAGCAGTACTTTGGTTTGCGTTCAATATTAGTGAACCAAAAATTCACCTTGACAATACATAAGCTGTTCTAATATTATGGGAGCGGATGGAGCTCGAGCGCCTCAAGCTTTTCAAAGACATAGCCCAGAACCGCAGCGTCAGCAAGGCAGCGGCCCTCAATGGCATCAGCCAGTCGGCCGTCAGCCAATATATTCAGGAACTGGAGCAGCATTTCGGCACGACTTTGCTGGACCGGGCCACGCGGCCGCTGACCGTCACCGAGGCCGGGAAACTGTACCTGGAGATGTGCCGCGACGTTCTGCGGCGCAGGGAAGAGTTTCAGGTCGCGCTCGACCAACTGAAAGGGCAAGTGGAAGGCACGGTGCGCGTGGCTTCGATTTACTCGGTGGGGCTTTCGGAGCTGTCGCGTCTGGAGAAAGAATTCTCGGAGCGCCACCCGCAGGCGAGGCTCGAAGTGGAGTATTTGCGGCCGGAGAAGGTGTTGGAGGCCGTGGTGACGGATCGCGCTGATCTGGGGCTGATGAGTTATCCAGAGCCGAGCAAGGAAGTCACAGTGCTTCCGTGGCGCGAAGAGCAAATGGTGGTGGCAGCGTCGCCGTATCACGCGTTGGCTGCGCGATCGGGAGTTTTGCCGGAAGATCTGGAGGGGCTGGATTTCGTCGGCTTCGACGAAGATCTCCCTATTCGGCGCGACATCGACCGATTCCTGCGCGAACGCCATGTGCACGTCAACGTGACGCTGCACTTCGACAACATTCAGATGATCAAGGAAGCGGTGGCGCACGGGTCGGGCGTCAGCATCATGCCGGCGCGCGTGATGGAAGAGGAAGTGGGGCGCGGACGCCTGGTCCCGCTTCCCATCAAAGGCTTTGAGCTATACCGCCCGGTCGGCATCGTGCACCGGCGCCGGAAGCGGTTTCATCGCGCGGGGCTGGCCTTCCTGGAGCTGTTGCAGGAGTCGCCGGATGTCAGCCGGCACGGCGAATTCGCACTCGATACACGACTGCACCAACCGCTAGCGTGAGCGCGGCCACGGCCGACACCATCGGGCGCAGCGTGACTCCGAAAACGGTCATCCAGATGCCGACGGCGATGAACAGGACCGGGAGCGCGGGGTAAGCGAAGTTCAGGACTCCCAACTTCCGCCAGCCCTGGCGGCGTCGAAAGATGAAGATCGACGCCACCGACATCACAGCGAAGAAATTCAACAGCAGGCCGATGTACAGCAGCAGATTCAGGAACGGACTGAGCGTCATCAGCATGGTGCAGATGCCTTGCAGCACAATGGCAGTCACGGGCGTATGAAAGCGCGTGTCCACTTTCGCCGCGACGCTGAAGAATGCGCCGTTCTGGGCCATGGCATAGTAGACGCGCGGGCCGATGGTGACCATCGCGTTCACCGTGGCGAGCAGCGAAAGCGCCATGGCGGCGGCGAAGACACCAGCCACGGCCGGACCGAAGAGATGCTGGGCCGCGAATGCACCGATGGCCACCACGCCTTTCATCGATTCCAGCGGGACTGCGTAGATGAAGAGCACGTTCAAGCCGATGAACAGGGCCGCCACCAGCGTTGTTCCGAAGGCTAGGGATAACGGCAAAGTGCGCGCGGGCTGGCGCAGTTCTTCGGCCACGTACGTCGCTGCGTTCCATCCGCTGTAAGCGAAATAGATGTAGAACAGGCTGACGAAGAATTGCGCGAAGATCGGCGTGGTGGAGGTACGCACGGCCGGTTCGGAGAAGTTTTGCCAGCTACCACTGCCGTAAGCGAAACCGGTCACGATGAACGCGATCAGCACCAGGACCTTGATGGATGTCAGGACATTCTGCACGCGGGCCGTGCGCTGGATACCCACGCAGTTGAGGGCTGTGAACACGGCCACCAGACCGCAAGCCACGATTTGCGCCCAGCCAAACTTGAATTCCCATTCGCCGGAGCCGGCGATGTGCCATTCGGCGGCCAGGCGCAGCGCAGGAAAGAAGTGGCCCAGGTAGTCCGAGAAGCCGAGCGCGGCGGCGGCGATGGGCGCGGAGAAGCCGGCGAAGAAGGAAGCCCATCCGGTCATGAATCCCCAGGCGGGGCCGTAGGCCTGCGTCAAGTAGACGTACTCGCCTCCCGAGCTGGGGAAGTTCACGCCGAGTTCCGAGTAACAGAATGCGCCTGCCAGAGCGCACACGGCGCCGACGGCCCAAATCAGAAGCACCCATCGCGCCGATCCCAACTGCCCGGCGAGGAATCCCGTGGTGGTGAGGATTCCCGTGCCGATCATGTTGGAGATGACCAGCGCCGTGGCGCTGACCACCCCGAGCTGGCGGAGCAGAGCTGTGGTGCGCGGGGTCATTCGCGGCGTCAGGGGGCTTCCGCAAAAGCGCGGCCGGAGCGCGCGAGCGACTGCCCGCCATCGCAGACGTACACCGCGCCGGTAATGTAGGACGCGGCGTCCGAGCAGAGGAACAGCGCGAGGTCCGCCAGTTCGTCCCTGGTTCCGAAGCGCCGCAGAGGGACCGCCTGTTCGATCGCACGGCGGCTCTCGGGCGTGGGCGCGAGACGCCGCATGCCCTCGGTGTCATCGGTTGGACCGGGCGTGATGCAGTTGGCCCGGATGCCGTCCGGTCCCCATTCGAGCGCCAGGGTTTTGGTGAACAGATCGACGCCGGCTTTCGCCGCGCAGACGTGGGCCTGCCAAGCCACCGGCGCGGATGCATGACTCGCCGAGATACTCAGTATGCTGGCGCCAGGCTTGCGCAAAAACGGATAGGCTGCACGGCAGGTGTTGAAAGTCCCGAGCAGATCGATGTCCACGACGGCTTTGAACCCGTTGGCCGACATGCCGAGCACCGGCGCTGGAAAATTGCCCGCCGCGCCGCAGACCAGAATATCGATGTCGCCGAATTGTTCGTGGGTTTTGCGGAGTGCGGCTTCGACGCCGGCATAATCGCGCACATCGACAGCGTGTGTTTCTGCGATGCCGCCGGATGACCGGATCGCAGCCGCGGCCGCGTCCAGCTTTTCCTGCTTGCGGCCCACCAGCATCACGTTCGCGCCGTGTTCGGCGAAGCGCTCAGCCATGCGCTGTCCGATGCCGCTGCCCCCGCCGGTGACGAATGCCGTACGGCCCGCCAGCAGGCGGTCGCGAAAGATGCTGGCCATCGTTCAAGCACTGTAGCACAGGCTGGTTGCTCTATTGAGCGAAGGCGTCCAGGAAGAGCTTGCGGAACGCGGCGCCGTCGGCGTCGAGCGCCACTTCCGCATTGGGCGCGCCCGCGGACTGCGCGGTTCGTCCGGCCTCGGGTGCGTCCTGGCGAATTTCGATGTGCAAGCGAACGGTCTTCACCACGCCGGGATGCAGCAGCGCGACGGCGGCCAGCGGGTCCCAGGCGTAGAAGATTCCTTGGGTGATCGCCTCGTTGTCGGATGCGAGCACCTGGGCGGCGGTGTGCCCCAGCGGAGAGCGGACACCGTCTTCAAAAGCATGCAAGAAGGCCGCGCCGATGGGAACCCTGTTGGTAGCGTCCAGCGGAATCAGGCGGACGGGCACACCGGACCGAAAGACAATGCGAGCGGCCAGCGGATCGACGAAGATGTTCCACTCGGCCGTGGTGTTGTCGGTGTGAAATACGCCGCCGTCGCCCAGGTTGCCGGGCACTCGCACGGCGCCGCCCATGATGACGATTTCCGCGATGTTAGCCGCGATTTGCGGATCGCGCTGGAGCGCTTCGCCGAGGTTGGTCAGCGGGCCTAGCGCGAGAATCCGAACGGGCGGGCCGTGACGCAGCCGCTGGATCAGGTACTGCGCCGCCGTTTGAGTTTCCGGCTTGTGCGATGGCGCGGGCAGCTTCACACCCGGCAGGTCGTCGGCGATCTTGCGCCATTCGGCGGGAAACTCAGCGTTGCCGCGCAGCGGTCCAATTCGGCCCATGAAAACGGGGATGTGCGTGCGGCCTGCGACGTCGAGTAGACGAATGACGTTTTGCGCGCCGGCATCGACATGAGCGGTTCCGTTCGCAACCGTGATCGCTTCGATATGCACGCTCGGATGCGCCATCAGAAAGGCCATCGCCATGATGTCGTCCGAGCCGACATCGGTGTCAACCAGAATAGGGCCGGTTTGCGCCCAAACGGCCGCAGTCAGCAAGGCAAACAAAATGAGACGAAGCGTGAGCATTCGGCGCGCTATCCGAGCTGCATCGGCTCGTCCGCCGTCGGGCCGTAGATGGATGGCAGCTTACCCCCCGCCAGCCGTATGTACACGGAAAACTGCCCGCGATGATGGATGTGGTCCAGCAGTTCGAACCACAGGGCATCGACGAGCGGGATTTGCATGCCGTAGAAGTTGACCGGCTTTTCGAAGTCCTTGGGAGATAGAGCCGCCAGGACCCGGTCGTTCTCTGCGGCTGCTTGCTGCCAGAGGGCGATGATCCCGGCCATGGCCGAAGGAACATCGGGCCATTGAAGATTCGGATCGGTGGCGCCGGTCTGGAGCACTGCAGTCAAAACTCGTTCTTCCATCGCCAGGGTCAGGGCCAGTTGCCCGGCGGTACGGGATTTCTCCGCAGGCTTCAGGTGTATGTGGGATTCCGGGTAGGCCTCTAAAACTCTCAGCGTGGTCTGGAACTCGCGATTGCGAGCGCTGATGTAGTCCATGAAGCGATTATCTTACGCCGGGCTCTAGGTAGTCTTCGAGGTCAGCGCCTTGGGATAGACCATCACGCCCGCCTCAGACGCCTGGAAGATCTTGTGCAGGATTTGATTGGTCGGTAATTGGCTTTCCAGGTAATCCACGCCGTCGGCGCTGATGATGAAGCTGCTGCGGTCGTCCTGAACCACGTAGCGCTTGCCGCGCAGGTACCAGAGCGCGAAAAGCAGCCGCTCGCGCGGGAACGCCATGATGTTTTCCATGTCCAGCAGCGAGAGGGCGGCGAAATCCGGGTTGGCGCGGCGCTTACTGTAGAGCAGGCACAACACGCCGATGCGGATCTTGGCTTCCGAGTCGATTCCTTCGGCGAATTCCTTGCTGAGAAAGATCGGCAGCGGGCCGGCAGCGTTCTGCTCGAACTGCTTGTCGTACTCTTTGCGCCTGACCGGGTCGCTCAAGGTCTGATACGCGTCCGTGATCAGACGGTAGCGCTCGGGGTCGCCGGTCTGCAGGTTGGCCGGGTTGTAACGGGCCGACAAGATCCGATAGACGCGCTCGATGCTTTCTATTTCGGCGCGCGGATTGATCTGCATCAAGTCGTAATAGTTGATGGTAGATGGCAAAGGCATCCTGTCTGAGTGATCGGCAGAAACCACCGTGGACTAGCTAAGGCTTCTCGCCTAGTCCCATCAGACAAACTGCTGCAACGCCTGCTCCAGGGCTTCCACGAAGAAGTACTCGCCCCACATGACCGACTCGTCTACGCCCAGTTCCCGTGGCACGTGATAAACGCCGCTTTTCAAAATGCCTTCCCACTTTTTGTCCTTGCGCGCCAGATGCTTTTCGCACAGGTTCCGCAGGATGAGAATCGCGGTGGACCAATAGTGATGTCCCTTCACCGGATCCTGCAGCAGGCGGCACAGGCGCAGCAGACCAGAGGCCGCGATGGCCGCCGCCGAGGTGTCGAGAAGCTGGCGGCTTTCAGGCGGCGCGCTCAAGTCCCACGGGGGAACGCCGTCGCTGTTGGAGTGCATGATGTAGTAGTCGGCGCAGGCTTCGGCGGTATCCAGGAAGCGCGGGTCGCGGCTGTATTCGTAGCATACGCTGAAGCCGTAGAGCGCCCACCCGAGGCCGCGCGACCAGCAGGAGTCTCCGCGGTAACCCTGCTGCACGGACTGCCGCAGGAATTCGCCAGTCCCGGGGTCGAAAATGCCTTCCTGCGCCGTAGAGCCGTCGCCGCGCACCAGCACGCGCCGGGTGGTGAGGCAATGGCGCAGAGCGATGTCGCGCAGGCGGCGGTCGCCGGTCTCGCGCGCGGCATAGAACACGATGCCGACGTTCATCATGACGTCGATGAACAGCGAGTTCTCGCCGACGAACGAGCGCAGGTACTGGCCGTTTTCCTGGTAGCGCTGCGCTTCGGTCTTGCCGGCTTCGATCAGGACGTCCTTCAGCTTGGGATCCTGCGTGAGCCGGTGCCAGCGGTAGTAGGTGGACATGAAAATGAAGCCCAGGTCGTGCGCTTCCGGATCGTTCTGCCGCCTCTCCAAGGGCGTGCTGTAGCGGATGGCCTGCTCCAACCAATACTTGTCGGGAGTACCGTTGGCGCGCCCGCGCTTGTGGAAGATCCACATCATGCCCGGCAGGAATCCGTCGCACCAGTTGGTCCAGACGGGGCCTTCGTGCTTCCAGCGGCCGTTCATGGTGTACATCGGATAGAAATCCGGGTAGGCTTCGATCAGCTTGCGCACCTGATGCTGGGCGAATTGAAGGGCTTCTTCGAACAGCGTCCGGTCCGTGTCCAGGACGAATTGGATCATGCTTATCGGATTCTACCAGCAGCGCATCTGGTGGACTTGCAAGCAGCCGGCTAAACCTTGGGAGGAGGCAGCTCTCGTGCCGGACAGACCGACGCAAATCCGGAGGTCTTGTGGTGTCCGTCGCAGAACGGCTTGTTCTCCGAGTGGCCGCAGCGGCACAGCCCAATCACTTTGCGCCCACCCAGTCCGAACTCATTGCCATCGGCGTCATGAATGCTGAAGTCTCCCTCAATGCGGAGAGACCCGTTGTTATTTACAGTAATCTTCGTCGCAGCCATGCCTCGGATGGTACCAGATCGCTGTGCTTCCGCCGCCGTCCACTGTCAACGGAGCAAAAGCGGCGATGGCCGTTACCATCGCCGCGATCTTGCATGAGCCGGCAAAAGCTCAGAACGTGAATCGTCCCACGATCTGGCCGGACCTGGGCATAGTCCCGGCACCCTCAACCGTGTTGATATATCCATAGCCGTTGGTCAACACTCCGTTCGTAGTAGTCAGCGGAGTGACGATGGTCGACGGAGGGGCGCCAGGGCCGAGCCCTTGATTACCCGTTTGGGGAACCGAGAGGAACAGCCGGTTGAAGATGTTCTGGAATTCGGCGCGGAGGAAGAAATTGTACCGGCCTTCCTTGCCGAACCGGAAATTCCGGCCAAAACTCATCGATTCGGCAGGCTGCCGCTGCCACCGGTAATTGTTGTAGAACGGAGCCGCGGTGCCCCACTGCCCAGGCCCCGGATCCGACCACGCAGCCGGATTGAGGATGGGTTGAGTCTGCGGATTGAAGCAGCCACAATTGGGATCGTGCAAAAAGGGATTCACACCAGCGACACGATTGTCCGGATTGACCGGAGTCCCGTTGAAGCCGCCCTGGCGTAACAGCTCGTTGATGAGCTGATTGCTGGAGGACGGCGTTTCAACTAGAGCGCCGTTCTGGTAGCGCAGCAGAACGCCGAGTTGCCAATCCCGGACTACCTGCGAGAGCACTTTCATTCCCCCGCTGTCCGCGGACTCCAACTTGGGCGTCTGGTAGGTACCGGAAATCACCAAGGCCTCCGGGTAGACCAACTGGTTTAGCTGCTTATTTGCCGCGTAGTTGAAAATGTCTGAGATGACCGGGTTGTAGCTCAGGAAGATGGGGGCCTCCGAACCGGCGCCGAGGTCCGTGCCCTTGGACCATACGAAGGATGCCTGGCCCGTCAAACCGTGCGAGAAGCGCTTGGTGACCTTGGTCTGCAACGAGTCATACCAGGTTTTGCCTATGGGAGGCCCGAGGAACGACGTCGGACCACCAGTAGCCCACTGCGGCACCGGACGGATAGCCTGGGCGACCGTATCGGTCATGGGAAATCCCGCATAGGGTGCTTTAAATCCGGCTGCAATCGCCTGTGGAGAGTTGAGCTGATCCGTTAGCAACGCGAGGCTCGCGGGATTGTTGAGGCTGAGCCCGTAATGCGCCAGAAGCTGGGGTGTCAAGCAATTACATTGGTACTGGTCGAGGCCTTCCGCGGACCACCAGACTCCCCGGTTGCCGACGTAGGTTGCTTCCACGACGATATCTTTTTGCAATTCGCGCTGGATGCCGATGCTCCACTGGAGCGTACGCGGCGGCCGCGCGCTCGGGCTGAAGATGGTGTTCGGAGACGAAGGAGGCAGCTGCCCGGCGGTTGGAATTGGAAGTCTGCCCGGATCATAGTTCGGCCACGTTACGTTTGGGAACGGATTGGTTGTGGGAAAACCATTCGGGGATGGACTGATTCCGTAACCGGTCGAGTTGAACGTATAGTAATTCGCCAGGCTGTATTGAACGCCTTGGGGGGTCTGCACCACCCCGTACGTGATGCCGGCGCCCGCGCGCAGTACAGTCTTCGTGTTGATCTGGTAGGCTACCCCGACGCGCGGCCCCAAAGCCCAGGGATAGTTATGCGAAAGATCGCAGTGGCAGGTGGCGCCATAGATCTCAGCTCCAGGAAGCCCGACGGTCGGATTGATCGCGGTGAAGGAGGCGATCGGCATGCGGCCGTATTGTTCCTTCAGATAGGTCTGGAAGTCATAGCGGAGTCCGTAATCCACAGTCAGCCTCTTGGTGACCTTCCAGCTATCCTGCGCATAGAACCCCAGACTGTGCGTGCCCGTCTTCGTCTGGGTATTCGGACTGATTTCAATATCGTCCACCAGGCCCAACATAAAGCTGGCGTAGCTGAAGCCGCTGGGATTGGTGAAGTTCAAAGGCTGGAGATTTTGCCAGGGATCGGCGGTTTCGGCATTGTTAATGCCAAAGGCCCCGTTGGCCCGCCATCCGCTTCGCTCGGGATATCCGTCGATGATGAGTTCACCGCCGAACTTGAAAATGTGGTTTCCGTGTACCCAGGTCAAGTTGGCGTTCGCGGTAGGCTTCTCCTCCCAGAGGAAGGAAATGAAGGCCGGACCGATTCCCCCGAAAGCCCCAGCCGGGCCGCCATACCCGCCGCTGATGAAGTTCTCCAGGCCCGCGGAGATGTTCTCCGGCGCGCCGCTGCCATCGAAGAATCCGCCGATCGACGGGAAGCGGTTGGTTTGGAAATACCCCTTCATGCCCAGAGTGGACTGGTCGAAGCTGGGATAGTCCGTCGGCTGATACTGCTGAATGTAACCAATGCCCACGTGCAGCAGCACAGTTGGCGTGATGCTTTGATCGTAATTGACGCGCGTTGTGACATTCCTGTTTGCGGTAGGGTTGGGCGCCGCGTAGATGCCCGAAAACCCGTTGTTATTGGGTTCATTGCTCTGCAGCCGCGAGAAATACCAGGAGAGCTTCATGGTCGAGCTGAGGGAGTGATCCACTTTGAAGGACCATTCGGTGGTGTGCTTCCAGTCCTGGAAGGCGGGAATAATGTAGTTGTTTGTGAGCCCGGGCCCGTTCGGCATCGGGAACATGTTCTGAATCGCAAGTGCGAACGGGCTCAACATCGATTTCGGAATTGTGTTGTTGGTGAAAGGAGTGCGAACTTGCGCTCCATTCACGACCCGCGTCGAGTTTGGATCGAAGATTTCACCGAAAGAGAGCGTTTGCCCGGCCGGATCCACCGCGGGTTGGCCCGTGGCGGTGTTCACGATAGGCGGGCTGAAGGCGCAGGCGTTCGCAGCCGCGATATAAGCAAAGCAACCGGCCGTTGAGAAATCACCATCCCGATACGCGGGGGTAGGCACCGTGGCAATGCCGTTGGAAGTTGTGTTGCTCTGCCGGAATTGCTCGAAATTGACGAAGAAGAAGGTTCTGTTCCTTCCGTCGTACACCTTGGGAATGCGAATCGGTCCACCTACTGTGAATCCATAATCGTTGCGCCGCACGGCGTTGCGGATGTGCTGGCCCGCTTTGTCCGGGGTCTGCGTTCCGGCGTCGGTGAACGGTAACCCGGCATTCAAAAATTCGTTGACGAAATAGTCGTAGGCACTGCCGTGTAAGGAATTGGTGCCCGATCTCATGGTGAGGTTGAAATAGCCGCCGCCCACCTGGCCGTATTCCGCCGCGTAATTGCTGGTTTGAACCGATACCTCCTGGATGGCATCCACACTGGCGCCCTGGCTGAGCTGCTGCATGACCTTCCAGATGTTTCCGGTCGAATCCTGGCCTTCAATGCGGATGCTTTCGCTGTTGCTCGGCAATCCGTTCACCACCAGCGACGCGTCGTTGCCAAAAGTCACGCCGGGAAGCAGCTCAGCAATCTGCAGAGGGTTCCGGATTTCGCCCATCGTGCTGTTGGGCGTGATGAGGTTTCCTCCCGATATGGTGAGCACGGGAAGCTGATCCACCGTGTCAATTTCGACTTGATGGCTCATCTCTCCGCTTTCGGTCTTGAGCAAGGGCGCCGATTCGGTGACGGACACCGTTTCGGTACTGGAGCCGAGTTCGAGCGTTATGTCTTGGCGCGTATCCACCGCCACAACGACTTGCACGTTCTGCCGCACGAACTTCTTGAATCCGGCGGCATTCACCGTGATCTGGTAGGTGCCCGCCGGCACCGAGAAGACGTAATTGCCTGTGGCTGATGTGCCGCCGGAATAGACGACGCCCGTCGCCATATTTTTGACTTCGATTTGAGCCGCCGGAACAACCGCCGCAGCGGGATCGGAAATGGTTCCTGTTATGGTCCCTTGGTTGGATTGCGCGAACGCGCACACACCGGTGAGACACACTATGGCCGTAGCCACGATATACCGCATCATCACCCTCCCCATTACGTCAAAAGCGAGTCTAAGCAGCATTTACGACTCGCAGCCCGGCAATCATATTCGCAGTGTATTTGGGAGTCAATCCTCTAGCGTTGATATTCAACACCAACGGAATTGATACAGACACTTGGCCTTCGCCGGGTTGCGGCAACGGTTTGTTCGGTTCAACTACTGGGGACGATTGCGTGCGGTTGTGCTGCGGTACTGCGCGACAATCTCACCGTCCCAGCTTCTGTAGCACGTCCTGCGCCCGCGCGCGCACTTCGGCATCTGAGCCTTTGGCCGCTATGGTCAACTGCTCCCGCGCGGCCACCACATTGCCGCTCTGCCCGAGAGCCATGGCCAGCTCGAAATGGGCGCGCCAGAGATCGGGCTGCAACCGGACGGCGCTTTCCAACTGCCGGATTGCAGCGGCAAGTTCGCGGTGATCGGCCAGGAGCCGGCCATAATCCAGCCGTGCTTCCGCCGAATCCGGTTTCAGTCGAATCGCCTGCTCGAATTGAAAGCGTGCCTCGGGGATCTCGCCGCGCGTGGCCAGTACACGCGCCAGATTCAGACGCCACTCGGCGACACCAGGCTCGACGCGCAGCGCCTCCCGAAACTGCTGCTCGGCGGCAGCCTGATCTCCCCCGCCCCATTCGACGTTTGCGAGATTGTTGTGCAGCTCGGGCAGCTCCGGATCCAAGGCGATCGCGCGCTCTAAATCCGCGCGCGCTTCCGTTCCTTTGTCCTGCTGCCAGAGCGCCCAGCCCAGCGTGCCCCATTCCATCGGCTCGTCAGGAGCCAGGGCAATCGCGCGGCGCAGCGTCGCCTCGGCCTGTGCGAACTGCCGGTTTTCCATGAGTGCGTTGCCGAGTTGAGTCAAGCGGAACGCAGTCGGCTCGCGGCGCGATGCCTCCTCAAAATACGGGATTGCCTTCGCCCAATCGCCCGCCGCTCCGTAGCCTTGGGCGAGTTCCGCGTAGAAACCGGCTTGAGCGGGATGATAGCGGTCCAACAAGTTCGCCAGCTGCGGCAATCCCTTCGTAAGATTCCTCCCGTAGCGAACTTGGGCGGCCGCAACGTACAGTGCGTTCTCCGGAGTATCGGCGAGCGGCGCCGGATAGTAAGGTACTACCTCACCGTTATATCGATTTGCTGCCGTCTCGTTGATCTCCGCCTTTGGAGCCAGTAGATCGCCTGCCGGCTTTTGACGCTGAATCAAATGATCGGTCATGACGACATGCACTACGTCGTCGGTCCTGCGCTTCGGCATGTGGCAGGCGATGCAATCGGCTCCGGCAGCATGTGGCCCGCCGGCCGTCCGCGTCAGAGTTGCGGCATGGCATTTTTCGCAAACCGCATTGTAGTGCGCGGCCGCCGCCGGACCACGCGGGATGTCATGTGGGTCGTGGCACGTGGTGCAGCGCAGCTTGCCCGCGCTCTGGATATAGCACTGCGCTTGCCGCAGCCGGTAGGCGCCGTGCGCGATTTCAAAACGGTCCTGCATTCCCCCGCGCCGGTCGAACTCCTCGCTGAAATCACCCAAAGGCTGCCCTGGGACGTAGGAGAATGGCGCTCTGTCAAACCGGCGGATGGAGTGCGGAAGATCCACGCTGGTCGTCTCCAGGTGGCACTGCAAACACACCTCGAGCTCCCGCTCGGGCGCCAAGCGCTTCGGGTTGATAATGGCGGCCCGAATTTGCTCCCGTGCCGCGCCGGCGGAAGCCAGGGCGACATGCCGCTGCCCCGGCCCATGACATCGCTGGCAATCGATGCCTTCAGGAAGAGGTTCGAGAAATGTCATCTCCGCGTTGGCGGCGTGTTCGAGCGCTTCGGGAATCTTCGGATAGGCATTGTGACAGAATATGCACTCGTAGTGAACGGGGCGGATGGAGCCGGGAAAGTCCGCCTGATCGTACCCCGGGCTCATATCCCAATAGCCGCCTTTTTCGGAATACCAGCTCAGGGGCAGGACCTGAAGCGCACCGCGGCTGGTGAGATGAAGATAGGTGAACGAGTGGTTTCCCGAGCCGATGACGTAATCGACCTGCTTCTCTTCGACATTCGTCTCTTTGCCATCGAACCCGATCTGCCAGCGCCGCTGATAGTACCGGCCGTCGCGCGCGACCATGCTGAAATAACTCTCCGACGCTTTGTGATGGAAGGGCTTTGCGAACTTGGGAACATCTTCCGGCCGCACTCGGGCGAATGACCGTCCCATACCCGTTTTCCGGAATCCTGCCGCGAGATCAGCATGGCAGCCGGTGCAAACGGCTGCGTTTACATAGCCACTTTCTGGGTTGGAAGAGGAATGTGGCAGCCGTCGCTTTGTATAAATCCACGCCGCCACCGCGCCGCCCAAAACCACTGCAGCCGCCACGATGACCACCCGGCGTCTCGAAAAGATCATCGACCGCGATGATATACTCAGCCCGTTGATTTTTCAATTGGCCCTGTTGCTTGCGATTGCGTCCTGCGCTGCCGGCGCGGAGTTTGTAGGAAATCAGGCATGCGCCCCATGCCACCCTGCCATCTACGCTGGTTTCGTGCGAACCCCGATGGCTAACGGGAGCGGGCGCGTGGGAACAGGCCAGCCGCACGAACGTTTTGATCGTACGGAATTTCGTGATTCGGCCGGTGCCTTTGCGTATCGCGTTGTGCAGGAAGCCGGGAATTATTTTCTCGAGTTTCAGCAACAGGGCGCCAAGCAGCCGGTTGAAGGACGCCGTCAACTGCAATATTTTGTGGGAAGCGGAGCCGCCGCGCGCAGCTATCTGTTGAACTACGAAGGATTCTTGTATGAAGCACCCGTCGCATACTATAGCGGCTCGGCCTCATGGAAATCCGCGCCCGGCTACGCTTCGGTCGATTACCCATATCTGACACGGCCCGTCCTGCCGGGGTGCCTGGCGTGTCACGCCAGCGGGATTCAGCGGATTCCAGGCACTCAGAACGCCTACGCCTCGCCTCCTTTTCGGGAAGGCGGCGTAGCCTGCGAGCGATGCCACGGTCCGGGAAGCGATCACATTGCCTCCGGCAAGCCGCTGCTGAATCCGGCCAAGCTTGCTGCCGCCGAGCGGGACAGCATTTGCGAGCAGTGCCATCTTTCAGGCGAAATCCGTGTAGCAAAGCCGGGCAAAGACGACCTCTCATTTCGTCCTGGCGATCGGCTGGCGGACGATCTGACGGTCTTCGTACGCTCCGGCGCGCCTTCACCGATGAAGGTGACGAGCCACGCCGAGGATCTGGCCCAGAGCGCATGCAAGAGAGCCAGCGGGGAGAAGCTCTGGTGCGGCACCTGCCACGATCCCCACACCGTTCCGGCCGCTGATAAGAAAGCAGCGTACTTTCGCGGAAAATGCCTGACTTGCCACCAGACTTCCGATTGCCGCGCTCCGCAAGCGACACGCCTTGCCAATAGCGATAATTGCGTGTCCTGCCACATGCCGCGCAATCCTCCCAGCGACATCGAGCATGTGGTCTTCACGGACCATGCGATCCGGCGCCGCCCTCGTCCCTCGAGTGGTTCCTTGCCGGCGGACGCCGCTCTCGTTCCCTTCAGAGGCGGCGTCGCAAACACACGTGACCTGGGATTGGCTTACGCCATGGTGGGCCTGCGCGAGCAGAACCCCGTATATATCGAGCGCGCGTTCCATCTGCTGCAACAGACTGTCGCCGGCGGCCGCGCCGACGCGCTCACACTCGCCTATCTGGCCCAGTTCTACCGCGACCGCAAGGACGATGCCCATGCACTTCCGTTGTACGAAGAAGCTTGGCAGAAAGACAGGACACAATCCGCCGTCGCGGCGGCGCTAGGCGCATACCAGATGCAGCGCGGCAACCTGGAACAGGCCATTCATTTTTGGAACCAGGCTCTTGCCATCAATCCCGCGCTGGTTCTGGTGCGCACCAATCTTGCCACGGCGCTGCTGCGCACCGGCCACCCCGAGCAGGCTCAGGCGACCTTGCGGCAGGCCTTGGAATTCCAACCGTCTTCTCAGGAGGCCCGAGATCTCCTGAACCGGATCACGAAGTAGGCTAAGCGACGATACGGCAGGCGGGAAACTTCCTGGTTGAATACGCGTCGTACTAGCCTGGTGTTTGTCCGGCTTGTCAAATTGAAGGCTCAAGATGAACGATCAACCAAAAAAGGAGCGGTATTCTGCGGTGCGAGATCAAGAAATCCGTGCGGCACTGGATCAGCATTGGGCGGCCTCCGATGCCAACGATTTTGAAACGGAGCACCGCATCTATCACGAGGACGCTGTCCTGGAATACCCGCAGTCAGGCGAGCGAACCCGCGGTCGCCGCAACATACAGAACCAGCGCGCTAGTCAACCGAACAAAAAGCGCTTTGCTATCCGCCGAATCATTGGTGGCGGTGATCTTTGGATCACCGAATTCATCCTGACATATGACGGTAAGCCGTCCTACACCGTGAGCATCATGGAGTTCACCGGCGACAAGGTTGCCCGGGAAACACAGTACTTTGCCGATCCATTCGTGGCTCCTGCATCGCGCGCTCAATGGGTCGAACGGATGGACACATAATCTCGAGGCGCGAGAATTGGAGGGACAAGAGGTGGATTGGAAACGGTTGATTCAGTTTACGCTGCTGGGTAGCAGTGATTTGCAACCATATGCCATCCTGCTGGTACGCGTTTCGCTCGGGCTGTTCTTCGCCGTATCCGGGGCAAACAAATTGTTTGTCGCCGCCAGCAGGCAGACTATGTACGAAACGCTGGTGGAGGCCAAAGTCCCGTTTCCTCACCTGATGAATTATTTCGTGTCGCTGGTCGAGTTTGTTGGCGGATCCTTGCTGATCGTGGGGTTTCTTTCGAGCCTGGCCTGCGTGGCTCTATTGGTCGATATGCTTGTCGCCATCCTGACCAACAAGCTTTCCGCCATGCCGAAAGGACTCTCCCCTCTTAACTGGCTCGACGATTTCCTCTACCTTCCGGAAGTCCTGTACGTGCTCTTCTTTATCTGGCTGATTTGCTCTGGTCCGGGAAAGTTCAGTGTCGATTACTGGCTCGCCGGCAAGTTGTCGGGGTGATCGATTGTCAAGCATGCCAGCGCCGCCGCCGCGGATCCGCGCATCAGGACCGCCAACGTCAACCGTGAGATGGGCCGCAACGAGATCAACGATGCTTATCACCATGAAGTAGCCGAATTCTTGCGCCAACTCACCGGCGCCCGTGAAGTGATCGGACAGAACAGCGGTCTCATTGTTCGCACCAGCTTCCAAGCCAAGAAGCGGACCTGGGCGCCTCCGGCGATTCGCCGTTTAACAAACCTGGCGTGTTCTCTCACAACCGCCTCCTGACAACACTCTCACCATTTGCGACGCCAGCACCGTGCCTTCATCCGATGCGATCCCATTTCACGCGGTCGTCGGCCCCAAGGATGTCCCCGGTAGTGAATTCGACGCGCGCATGTGCAAGTACCGGCCGGATCACCGTTGGTACTACTTCTCGAACATGACTCCCGACGAGCTCTTGGTGTTCAAGGGCTATGATTCGGAAGGTCCGCATGCCATGAATGCCATGCACACCGCATTCGACAACCCCGCCGCCGGCCCGCACGCCATCCCGCGCGAGAGCATCGAAGCTCGAATGACCATAACAGGCCAAGGCAACGAACGACGCCACGTCCTTCCGGGGCGGCTGGGATCGCCGGCGGCTGCGACGCACCGTTGCAGCAGGACGAGTGGCTATCGATTCGTGGCCGTCTTATGACCCGGCGACAACAGCGACGATCGGCGGACATAAGCCGACTTGAACTAAGCCGCTGCGCGGCAGGCGTATCCCCGTAGCATTCGACATCGTTTGCAGGTATCAACGACCGAGAGGAGGTCGTTGATGACCAAACTACGAGAGCGAATGATCGGCGATAT
>Ga0335085_10000362_pt1 | contig 132892 bp, 135 predicted proteins | sample Lox_Sample_45_FD_206712 | JGI IMG/M metagenome (GOLD analysis project Ga0335085, IMG submission 206712) | Soil microbial communities from Loxahatchee National Wildlife Refuge, Florida, United States - Lox_Sample_4.5 | ecosystem: Environmental > Terrestrial > Soil > Wetlands | place: USA...
AGAAAGCCGTAATGTCGACGACCGGTCAGGTCAAATTCTTCAACACCACGAAGGGCTTCGGATTCATCGCGCCGGAAGGCGGCGGCAAGGACGTGTTCGTCCATGTCACCGCGGTTCAGGCGGCGGGTCTCAGGAGCCTCAACGAAGGCCAGCGCGTGAGCTTCGATATCGAAGCCGACAAGCGCGGGCCCAAGGCCGTGAACCTCAAGCTCCTCTGAGCTTGGCGCGTTGAGAAAAGGAACGGCGCGGAGTTTCGGCTCCGCGCCGTTTTCTTTTAAGCTGTGCCCATGCGCGAAAGCGAATTCGTCTTCGTCTATTCCACCTTTCCCGACGCCGATTCCGCGCGCCGCGTGGCCGAGGCGCTGGTGAAGGCGAAGCTCGCGGCCTGCGTGAATATCCATGGGCCGATGACGAGCATCTATGAATGGCAGGGCGCGCTCGAGACCGGCCCCGAATTCGCGGCCTTCATCAAGACGCGCCGTTCGCTGGCCGGCAAGGCGATCGAAGCCGCCCGGCCGCTTCATCCCTATACGGTACCGTGCTTCCTCGTCCTGCCGATTGCGGGCGGCAACGAGGATTATCTCGCATGGGCCCGCGCGCAGACGCGCTAGACTCGGAAAAACGACTCGGGGGAGAACATCATGGACATGTCGCGCAGATTGGCGGCCGAATTCATCGGCACGTTGTGGCTGGTGCTCGGCGGATGCGGGGCGGCGGTGCTGGCGGCGGGCGTGCCGCATGTCGGCATCGGCTATGCGGGCGTAGCGCTTGCCTTCGGGCTTACGGTGCTGACCGGCGCCTACGCTTTCGGCCATATCTCGGGCGCGCATTTCAATCCGGCGGTGACGTTCGGATTGTTCACGGCCAGGCGCTTTGCCGGCCGCGACGTGATCCCCTACTGGATCGCGCAAGTGGCGGGCGCGATCGCGGCGGCGAGCATCCTTTTCCTCATCGCGCGCGGGCTCGCCAGTTTCGACATCGACAACGGCTTCGCCACCAACGGCTACGGCGAACATTCCCCGCAAGGCTATTCGCTGGAGGCTGCCATTCTCACCGAAACGGTGATGACCTTCATGTTCCTGATCGTGATCCTGGGCGCGACATCGAAGAAAGCGCCGCATGGATTTGCGCCCATCGCCATCGGGCTTGCGCTGACGCTGATCCATCTCATCTCCATTCCCGTCACCAACACATCGGTGAACCCGGCGCGCTCGGCGGGCGTGGCGATCCTGCAAGGCGGCTGGGCGATGGGCCAATTGTGGGTGTTCATCGTGGCGCCGCTTCTGGGCGGCGGGCTCGCGGGGCTGGTGCAGCGCTGGCTTGTGCCGGAATGATCAGCCGAAAAATTCGAGCAACCGCTCCACGAGGTGGCGCTGCGCATCCGCGCTTATCGAACCCAGACGCCGTACCAATCTCTGCCTGTCGATCGCGCGCATCTGATCGATGGCCGCTTCGCCGTCGCGTCCCTGAAAGCGCAGCGGCACGCGGCTCGGATAAGCACGCGCCGCCGATGTCAGCGGAACCACGATCACCGTCCTCAAATGCTGGTTCGCCTCGTCGGGTGAAACGATCACAGCAGGCCGGGTCTTGCGGATTTCCGCGCCAAGCGTGGGATCGAAGCTTACGAGATAGACCTCGAAGCGGCGTGGCGTTACCACGTCCACTCCTTGTCATCCTCTTCGTTGGGCATACCGAGCCAAGCTTTTTCGTCTTCGCTCAACTCTTGCGGCTTGGCGCGTGCGAATTGCTCCTGCCATCCGGCCCGCAGGCGGCGCGACGGCCGAATGACGACCGTGTCGCCGCTGACCGTGAGGCTGACCTTGCCACTCAAGCCCGCTTGTTCGCGGATGGCCTTGGGGAGGCGCACGCCATAGGAATTGCCGATGCGCACGATTTCGGCAGTGACGGTGGCGGATTTTTTCATGATTACAATGTAATTACGTATCCGGCTGGCGTCAATATGCGTGAGCCGTCCCGTCTTGCCTTTGTGGGAGCCTGACCATTCTATGTCCTTTGCGGAACGATAAGGAACACGCATCTTGGGCTTCGAAGGGCCAGAGCATATCGAACTGATCGACGGCGAGAATTTGCGCCGCGACCTGACCGCGCTCGCCCGCGACGGCGGCGACAGCGCGAAGCTCCGCAAGACGGCGCTTGCGCTCATCAAGAGCGAATTCTCCGCCGCGCGCGGGCGCGTGAAGGCGGCGGCGGAGGCGGGCAGCGTTTCGGGGCTGCAGGCGGCGCGCGCGCTTTCCGATTTGCAGGACAGCGTCATCCAGGTGCTCTACGATTTCGCGACCAAGCATTTCTACTACGCGCAGAACCCGACCGAGGCCGAACGCCTCTGCGTCGTGGCGACCGGAGGCTATGGCCGCGCGCAACTTGCGCCGGGATCGGATGTCGATCTCTTGTTCGTCCGTCCCTACAAGGAGACGCCGTGGAGCGAGAGCGTCATCGAATTCATTCTTTATATGCTTTGGGATTTGGGATTGAAGGTGGGTCACGCCACGCGCTCGCTCGGCGAATGCATGCGGCTTTCCAAGCAGGACATCACGATCCGCACCGCACTTCTGGAAGCGCGCTATCTCTGGGGCGACAGCGGGCTCTACGAGGATTTGCGCAAGCGCTTCTGGGCGGAAGTCGCGACCGGTACCGGCCTCGATTTTGTCGAGCAGAAACTCGCCGAACGCGACGAACGCCATATGCGTCAGGGCGAAAGCCGCTATCTCGTCGAGCCCAACATCAAGGAAGGCAAAGGGGGGCTGCGCGACCTGCAGACGCTCTACTGGATCGGCAAATATCTCTATCACGTCGACGATGCGGCCGATCTGGTGAAGCACAACGTTTTCACCCATGACGAATACAAGACCTTCCAGAAGGCCGAAGCGTTTTTGTGGGACGTGCGCTGCCATCTGCATTATGCGAGCGGGCGCGCGGAAGAGCGGCTGTCCTTCGACCTTCAGCCGGAACTGGCGCGCAGATTGGGTTTCAACGGCGACAATTCGCAGCGCGCGGTGGAAGAATTCATGCGCGCCTATTTTCTCGTGGCCAAGGACGTGGGCGATCTGACGCGCATCTTCTGCGCGGCGCTGGAGGAGCAGAACCGCAAGAAGCGGCCCTCGCTCGCCAACATGCTGCCGGGATTTTTGAAACCGCGCACGGGCGTGGAGGATTTCTATGTCGAGAACGGACGGCTGAACGCGCGGGCCGGCGCCTTCAAGCGCGATCCGGTCAATCTCATCCGCATCTTCCATGTCGCCGACGCCAAGCATGTGGATGTGCACCCGGATGCGCTGCGCACGATCACGCGCTCGCTCGATCTCATCACCGAGGACGTGCGCCGCGATCCCGAGGCCAATCGCATGTTCCTCGACGTGCTGACCTCGCGGCACAACCCCGAATGGGCGCTCAGGATGATGAACGAGGCCGGCGTGTTCGGGAAATTCGTGCCGGAATTCGGCCGCGTCGTGGCGCTGATGCAGTTCAACATGTATCACCATTATACGGTCGACGAGCATCTCATCCGCGCCGTCGGCAATGTGGCGGCGATCGAACGCGGGGAGCACAAGAAGGATCATCCGCTCTCCACCGAGATCATCAAGCGCATCAAATCGCGCGAGGCGCTTTACTGCGCGATGCTGCTGCACGACATCGCGAAAGGATTGCCGGGCGATCATTCCGATGTGGGCGGAGCGATCGCCGAAAGCCTCTGCCCGCGATGGGGATTGACGCCCGGCGATACCGCGTCCGTCTCGTGGCTGGTGCGCAACCATCTCATCATGAGCGACATGGCGCAGAAGCGCGACATCGCCGATCCCAAGACGGTGCGCGATTTCGTGCAGGCCGTGCAATCGCCGGAGATGCTGCGCCTGCTTTTGGTGCTGACGGTGGCCGATATCCGCGCGGTCGGTCCCGGGGTGTGGAACGGCTGGAAAGGCCAATTGCTGCGCGAGCTCTATTACGAAGCCGAAGCGGTGATGTCGGGCGGCGACGCCACGCCCGCGCGTTCGGCGCGCATCAACGATGCCAAGGAAGCGCTCACCGCGCGCCTGAAGGATTGGCCGGCGCAGGCGCGTGCCCGCGCCCGCGACCGGCATTACGACGCCTATTGGCTCGCCTTCGACACCGACGCGCATGAACGCCATGCGCGGCTGACCGCCGAAGCCGACGCCAAGGGCGAATTGCTCGCGCTTTCTTCGCAGAGCAACGCCTTCCGCGCCATCAGCGACATCGTGATCTACACGCCCGATCATCCGGGTCTGTTTTCGCAGCTCGCCGGCGCGATCGCGGTGGCGGGCGGCTCCATCGTCGATGCGAAGGCGTTCACCACCACAGATGGCTTCGCGCTCGACGTGTTCTCCGTTCAGGATCAGGACGGCGGGCCGTTCGGAGATGCGCCGCGCATCGAGCGCCTGCGCCAGTCCATCGAAAAGACGCTGGCCGGGCAGTTGGTCCCGCGCGTGGAATTCGCCAAGCGCGCGCCCAAGAAGCGCACATCCGCCTTCCAGGTGCGCCCGCGCGTCGATTTCGACAACGAGGCCTCCACCACCGCGACCGTCATCGAGGTCGAGGGCCTCGACCGGCCCGGATTCCTCTATGACGTCACCCACGCCCTCTTCGAGGCCGGACTTTCGATCTCGTCCTCGATGGTCGCGACCTATGGCGAGCGCGCCATCGACGTCTTCTATGTGCGCGACGGATTCGGCCACAAGATCGCCCATCCCGACCGCGTGGCCAGCATCAAGGCGAAGCTTCTGGCGGCGCTGGAAGGGCCAAACTCGTGAAATAAATTTCCTCCCCCGTTTACGGGGGAGGTGGCGCGCAGCGCCGGAGGGGGCGGGCATGGCGTTCGCCCCCCTCGCCGCCTGCGGCGGCACTCCCCCCGTGAACGGGGGGAGAAAAAATTTGCTGAAGCCTCGCCAAGAAGGCATAAACGCGGCCCTCATAAGCAGAGCGCGCCATGACCCATCCCCAGCTCGTCCTTTCCGGCATGCAGCCCACCAATGTGCTGCACCTCGGCAATTATCTCGGCGCGCTCAAGAACTGGGTGCGCATGCAGAAGGAGATGCCGTGTCTTTTCTGCGTCGTCGATCTGCATGCGATCACGCAGGATTCCGGCTATGGCAAGCGCGAGAGCCTCACGCGCGCAACCCACGAGGTCGCCGCCGCCTATATCGCCGCCGGAATCGATCCCGCCAAAAGCCCGATCTTCAACCAGGCGCAGGTGCCGCAACACGCCGAGCTTGCGTGGATATTCGCTTGCGTGGCGCGGCTGGGCTGGCTCGACCGCATGACGCAGTTCAAGGAGAAATCCGGCAAGCACAAGGAACGCGCGAGCGTGGGCCTTTACACCTATCCCGTGCTGATGGCGGCGGATATTCTTGTCTATAAGGCCACGCATGTTCCTGTGGGCGAGGACCAGAAACAGCATCTGGAACTGGCGCGCGACATCGCGCAGAAATTCAACAATGATTTCGACGTGCCGGATTTCTTTCCTCTGCCGGAGCCGGTAATCACCGGCCCCGCCACGCGCGTGATGTCCTTGCGCGACGGCACGAAGAAGATGTCGAAATCGGACGAGAGCGATTATTCGCGCATCAATCTCACCGACGACGCCGACACGATCGCGCAGAAGATAAAAAAGGCGCGCACCGATCCGAACCCGCTGCCGGATTCGGAAAAAGGCTTGGAGGGACGGCCAGAAGCGGAGAACCTCATCAATATCTATGCGGCGCTGGCCGACGAGCAGCCCGCGAACGTGATCGCGCGTTTTGCGGGTCAGCAATTCTCTGGCTTCAAGAACGAGCTGGCGGAACTGGCAGTGGCGAAGCTGACCCCTGTTGCCAGCGAAATGCGCCGCCTTCTCGCCGACCCCGCCGAGATCGACCGCATCCTGAAAGACGGTTCGGCCAAGGCGCGCGCGCTGGCCGCGCCCATCATGGCCGAGGTCAAGCACATCGTGGGGTTCGTCGAATGAATCTCGGCCAGTCCTTCCGGCGCTGGCTTCGCGAGACGCGCGCCCGCACGGCGAAATCCCGCGCCGTTGCGTTCAGAAAGCTGGTTGCCCGGCTGCGCGCATTTGGGCGTTTGCGGCGAGGCTGATCAGGCCGTTTCCTTCAGTATGCGCTTGGCCATCATTTCCACAAATGCCGAACGCGTGAGCTTGCGCCGCGCAGCTTCCTCATCGATGGCCGAAAGGATACCGGAATCGATGGACAGGTTCGCCTTCGCGGGCTTTCCCGTTTCGCGCACCAACGGTACGATTGTGAGCGTCGCCCCTTCGGCCAAAGCATCGGCCACTTCGCGGTCACGGCGAAGTTTTTCCAGCGGGCGCGGAGGCGGCACCTTTTCGCCGCTTTCCTCAGTTACGTCCACCCAATCGCGAAGCGCCTCGCCCGCATTGGCGATTGCGTCCTCGACAGTCACACCCATGGACACGCAACCCGGCAGATCGGGAAACACGACGCCGTAATTGCCGGCCTTGCCGTCGATCAATGCAATGTAGCGCGCCATCAATCTCTCCATCCCGCGGTCTTGGCAATGCTTCTCGCCACGCCCGGCGACAATGTGCGATGGCGCGGCACCACGATTACGCCGGGCCTGTGCGGATGGCGGTACACATCATGCGCCGCGCCATGACGCGCCGGCGGCCAGCCTTCCCGCTCCAGCCGGGCCACAATTTTCGACCTTGCCGTTCCGGCCATCGCCCGCCCCTTGCGCCTATATAGGCGCATAAGAGGCGTTTGTCCAGCCTGAATACGCCCATATGGGCGCATTCTGCTTCGGCCGGCTTTGCGCTACAACCTGCTCCATGAGCCAGCCCAAGACCGTTCTCGTCACCGGCGCCGCCAAGAGGCTGGGGCGCGCGATTGCGCTCGATCTGGCGCGCGCCGGCTGGGATGTCGCGATCCATTATCGCGGCTCCGAGCGCGAGGCGCGCGTGACGGCCGAGGATGCCCGCATCGCGAAGGTCCGCGTGGCGCTCGTCAAGGCCGATCTCTCCCGCGAAGACGAAACGCAGACGCTGATCGCGCGCGCCGCGGCCGAACTCGGCCCGCTGACCGCGCTCGTCAACAGCGCGTCGGTTTTCGAGAACGACAATGTCCTGAATGCAAATCGCGCCTCCTGGGACAAGCACATCGAGACCAATCTGCGCGCGCCGTTCGTGTTGTCGCAGGAATTCGCCAGGCAATTGCCGCGCGAGATGACGGGCGCCATCGTCAACATCATCGACCAGCGCGTGCTGAAACCGACGCCGCAATTCATCTCATACAGTTTGAGCAAGGCCGGATTGCACTGGCTGAATACCACGCTGGCACAGGCGCTCGCCCCGAAAATCCGTGTGAATGCCGTGGCGCCCGGCCCGACGATCCGCAACGAACGCCAGAGCGAGGCCGATTTCGCCCGCCAGCGCGCGGCCACGCCGCTCGGCGGCGGCGCGGAGCCGCAGGACGTTTGCGAGGCCGTGCGTTATCTTCTCGAGGCCCGGGCCGTCACCGGCGAGATGATCGCGGTCGATGGCGGCCAGCATCTGATCTGGAAAACGCCGGATGTGAGCGTGAAGGAATAAAATTCGGTTGTCATGGCCCGCGAATGCGGGCCACCCAGTTGATGCAAGTGCGTTTTCAAAATGGATGGCCCGAATAAATCGGGCCATGACAATTGTGGGGACGGATGGAGTGGGAATCGAGATGAAGCAGCAGAATATCCAGCCCCTGCGAATTGCCGATGCCGCGCGTGGGCTGCGCCATGTCTTCATCCGCAATCTGGAAGTTTTGGCCAACATCGGCGTTTACGGCCACGAGAAAGGCAAGCTGCAGCCGGTGCGGATCAATGTGGACCTCGCGGTGGAAGATCTGATCGATGTCGGCGACCGGCTGGAGCAAGTGGTCGATTACGCCAGCATCGACGCCCATATCCGCGCCATCATCGGGGCGGGCCATATCAATCTGGCCGAAACGCTGGCCGAGCGCATCGCGCAGGCCTGTTTCGGCGATCCCCGCGTGAAGAGCGCGCGCGTGCGCGTGGAAAAGCTCCATGCGCTGCCCGGCGCGGAATCCGGCGGCGTGGAGATCGAGCGTCACGCTCCTGTCTGATCCTTGGGCTGACCTTATCCCCGCCTCGTCCATTGCCCCTATAATGATTGCAGGAGAGGCGCCCTTGCCCGCAGGGGGGGAGGGGGGGTGGCGGATTTTCGGAAAACGAATAAAGCATTGAAACTAATGGATTCCGGCACCGAACCGCTCAAAGGCCCCGCCCGCATCGCGGCGTATCTGAAGACGCTGCCCGATGCGCCGGGCGTCTATCGCATGCTCGATGCCAAGGGCGACGTGCTTTACGTGGGCAAGGCCAAGAGCCTGAAGAAGCGCGTGAGTTCTTACGCCCGCGGAGTGCCCCATGCCGACCGGCTGACGCAGATGATTTCCGAAACCGCGGAGATGATTTTCGTCACCACCGCGTCGGAAACCGAGGCGCTGCTGCTCGAGAGCAACCTGATCAAACGGCTGAAGCCGCGCTACAATGTTTCCTATCGCGACGACAAATCATTTCCGAACATCCTGCTGCGGGAAGATCATCCTTTTCCACAACTTCTGAAACATCGCGGCGCGAAAACGACCAAGGGCGTTTATTTCGGGCCGTTCGCGAGCGCGGGCGCGGTGAACCGCACGCTGAACACGCTGCAACGGGCGTTTCTCCTGCGTTCCTGTTCGGATTCGGTGTTCGATTCGCGCACGCGGCCGTGTCTACTCTTTCAGATCAAAAGATGTTCCGCGCCTTGCGTCGAACGCATCGATGCGGGCGGTTATGCGGAGCTCGTGAAGGAAGCCGAGCAGTTTCTGTCCGGCAAAAGCCGCGCGGTTCAGGATCATCTGGTGAAGGACATGAATGCGGCCGCCGAAGCGCTGGATTTCGAGCGCGCGGCGCGCTTTCGCGATCGCGTGCGCGCGATGAACCAGATCCAGCAGCATCAGGGCGTCAATCCTTCGACCTTCGCCGATGCCGATGTGTTCGCCGCGTTCTCGGAAGGCGGGCACAGCTGCATCCAGGTGTTCTTCTTCCGCGCCGGGCAGAATTGGGGCAACCGGCCCTATTTCCCGCGGCACGACCGCGAGATCGGTACGGCGGAAGTGCTCGAATCCTTCATCGGGCAATTCTACGACGAGCGCGAAGCGCCGCATCTGATCCTGCTCTCCGAGGACATCCCCAATCGCGAATTGCTGGCCGAAGCGCTGGCGATGCGCGCCGGCCGCAAGGTTGAAATCTCCGTACCCCAGCGCGGCGAAAAGCGCGAGATCGTGGACATGGCGCTCACCAATGCGCGCGAACAGCTCGGGCGGCGCATGGCGGAGAACACGGCGCAGCGCGAGCTTCTCGAAGGCGTGGCGGAAGTCTTCGGCCTCGACAATCCGCCAAGGCGCATCGAGGTCTATGACAATTCCCATATCCAGGGCGCCCATGCCACGGGCGCGTTCATTGTGGCGGGGCCGGAGGGTTTCGAGAAAGGCGAATACCGCAAGTTCAACATCAAGTCCGAAGACCTCGCGCCCGGCGACGATTACGCTATGATGCGCGAAGTGCTGACGCGCCGCTTCGCGCGCCTGATGAAGGAAGGCGATGAGGCGCGCGAGAAATGGCCCGATCTCGTGTTGATCGATGGCGGGCCGGGCCAGCTCGCGGTCGCGCAAGGGGTGATCGAAGACCTCGCGGTCGAGGATGTGGTGCTCGTGGGCATCTCCAAGGGCCCGGACCGCGATGCCGGCCGCGAGCATTTCTACATGAAGGACCGCGCGCCCTTCCGCCTCGATCCCAAATCGCCCGTCCTCTATTACCTGCAACGTTTGCGCGACGAGGCGCACCGTTTCGCCATCGGCACGCACCGCAAGAAGCGCTCCAAGGCCATCGGCGCCAATCCGCTGGACGAGATCCAGGGCGTGGGCGCGGCGCGCAAGCGCGCGCTACTGACCCATTTCGGCTCGGCGCGGGCGATCTCGGGGGCGAGCCTCGCGGACCTCGAGGCTGTCGGCGGGGTGAGCCGGACACTGGCCAAAAAAATCTACGACTTTTTCCACCCGGCGGGGTGAGGCGCCCGTACGAGATGCTACAGTCGGAACCATGTTCACATTGCCCAACCTCATCACCATCTTCCGCATCCTTCTGGTGCCGGTGTTCGCGCTTGCCTTCGCCCTTCCGGGCGACACCGCGCGGCTGACGGCCTTCGTCGTCTTCTGCATCGCGGGCGCGAGCGATGCGCTGGATGGCCTCGCCGCCCGCAAGCTCAATGCCACCTCCAGTTTCGGGCGGATGCTCGATCCCATCGCCGACAAGATCCTGGTGGGCGTGGCGCTGATGATGCTGGTGGCCGAAGGCACGGTGCCGCAATTCAATCTGGTGCCCGGACTTGCGAGCCTTCTGAAGCTCGTGCCGGCGCTGGTGATCCTGGCGCGCGAAATACTGGTCTCGGGTTTGCGTGAATTCCTCGCGGGCCTTTCGGTCAGCGTGCCGGTTTCGAGCATCGCCAAGACCAAGACGACGATCCAGATGATCGCCATCGGCGCGATGATCCTCGGACCCATCGCCGACCGCTTCGTTCCGGGGGCGGAGGCGTTTGCTTATGTCGCGCTTTGGATCGCGGCGGCGCTGACCGTCTATACAGGCCACGCCTATTTCAGGGCGGGCCTCGCCTATCTCCATCCGCGGAGCGATTCCGGAGACGTGGCGTGAAGCTCCTTTATTTCGCCTGGGTGCGGCAGAAGACCGGCCGGGGCGAGGAAGAGTTGGCGCTTCCGGCGGGCGTGAAAACCGTGGGTGAAATGATTGCGCATCTGCGCGGCCTCGGCGGTGGATATGCCGACGCCTTTGGCGATGCGAAGCGAATTCGCGCAGCAGTCAATCAAGAACATGTGGGATTTAACGCGGAATTGCGCAATGACGACGAAGTCGCGTTCTTTCCCCCGGTGACGGGCGGATGAGCAGGATCCGCATACAGCACGACGATTTCGACGCTGCCGCGGAATGCGCGGCGCTGAGCGACGGAAATGCGAATATCGGCGCCATCGCCACCTTCACGGGATTGGTTCGCGGCGATGGCGGGCTGACCGCCATGACGCTCGAACATTATCCCGGCATGACGGAGCGCGAGATCGCACGGCATGTGGCGGAGGCGAAGACGCGCTGGCCGTTGCTGGGCGTCACGATCATCCATCGCATCGGGCGCTTGCTGCCGGGCGAACGGATCGTGCTGGTGGCCGTCGCGTCCTCGCATCGCAAAGCCGCGTTCGAGGCGTGCGAATTCCTGATGGACTATCTGAAAACGAACGCGCCCTTCTGGAAACAGGAAGAGCGCGGAAGCGCCGCGAAATGGGTGGACGCGAAAGCATCCGACGACGCGGCGGTGGAGAAGTGGAAAAGCAAAACATGATTCATCCGGGCCGAGCGCAGCGAGAACCAGGACCCATCGCGCCGCTTCTCCGTGGGTCCCGGATAACGCTTCGCGTTTCCGGGATGACAGCGAATTTATCCCACGGCCTGCAATTTCACCTGCGACACAGGCCGGCGCACTTCCTCCGAATAATCGTGCATCAACGTTTCCGTGATTTTGCCCGGCTTGAAGCGGTAAGGTCCGATCTCGGAAACGGGAGTGACTTCCGCCGCCGTGCCCGTGATGAAGCACTCGCTGAAGCCTTCGAGTTCCGACGGCTGGATATGTTTCTCGATCACCGGAATCTGGCGTGCGCGCGCCAGCGCCATCACCGAGCGGCGCGTGACGCCGTCGAGGAAACAATCGGCGATCGGCGTGTAAAGCGTGCCACCCTGCACGAAGAACATGTTGGCGCCCGTCGCCTCCGCCACAAGCCCTCGATAATCGAGCATCATCGCATCGGCATAGCCGTCGGCTTCCGCCTTGTGCTTGGAGAGCGTGCAGATCATGTAGAGCCCCGCCGCTTTGGCTTTCGTCGGCGCGGTGTCCGGCGCGGGCCTCTTCCAGTCGGAGATCGCAAGGCGGATGCCCTTCATCTTTTCCTTGGGATCGAAATAGGACGGCCATTGCCACACCGCGATGGCGACATGGATCTTCGTGTTCTGCGCGGACACCGCCATCATCTCGCTGCCGCGGAAGACGACGGGGCGGACATATCCATCCTCGATCTTCTGGGCCTCCGCTGCCTGGTAGCAGGCGCGGTTGATCTCGTCCTGGGTGAACGGGATTTTCATGCCGAGGATGCGCGCGGATTCGAACAGCCGCTCGGTATGCTCCTCGAGCTTGTAGATGCGCCCCGAATAGATGCGCTCGCCCTCGAATACGCAGGAGGCATAGTGCAGGCCATGGGTCAGCACATGCGTTTTCGCCTCGCGCCACGGCACGAGCTTGCCGTCATACCAGAGCGAGCCGTCGCGATCATCGAAGGGAAGAACCGAAGCCATTGAAACTCCTGGAGAAACTGCCTAAAACGGCCCGCCGGGGCCGGATATGCGCGAAACCGCATTGCCTTTATACCTTGAAGACGCGGGCCGGAAGCAAGGCGTAGATTTGCAAATCTCGCAGGAATTGCGCGCATGAACGTCTCGGAGCCTCATCTTCTGGTCGTCGATGACGACGAGCGCCTGCGCGCGCTGCTCCAGCGCTATCTGAGCTCCAACGGCTTTCGGGTGAGCGCCGCGGCCGACGCGTCCGAGGCGCGCACGCTGATGAAGAGTTTCGCGTTCGATCTCGTCATCCTCGACATCATGATGCCGGGCGAAACGGGGCTCGAACTGACGAAGAGCGTCAGGGCCAATTCGCAAATCCCGATCCTGCTCTTGACGGCGCGCGGCGAGCCGGAAGATCGCATCGCGGGGCTGGAGCAAGGCGCCGACGATTACCTGCCCAAGCCTTTCGAGCCGCGCGAGCTCGTGCTGCGCTGCACAGCACTTCTGCGCCGCACGGCCACGCCGCCCACCTCGCCTCACCGCGAAGTGAAGATGGGCGAAGCGGTGTTCAATCCGGAACGCGGCGAATTGCGCCGCAAGGGAAAACCGGTGCGGCTCACGAGCTCGGAAGCGGCGCTGCTCAAATTGTTCGCGGCCAATGCCGGGCGCTCGTTCTCCCGCGCCGATCTCTGCACGCGGCTGGGCGTGGCGCTGGAGCGCTCCATCGACGTGCAGGTGACGCGGCTGCGCCGCAAGATCGAGGACGATCCGAAGCTGCCGCTCTATCTTCAGACGGTGCGCGGCGTGGGTTATGTGCTGGTGCCGGACCGTGTCGTCTAGATGCTGAATTTCCATCCGTTCCGCGCCATCAAGCGCGCGTTGCCGCGCAGGCTTTTCGGCCGCTCGCTTCTCATCATCGTGACGCCGGTGGTTCTGCTGCAGGGCGTCGTGACCTATGCGTTCTTCGAGCGTCACTACACGATCATGACGGCGCGCATGGCGCGCGGGGTTGCGGCCGATGTCGCCTTTCTGCTCAACATCGAGGAAACCTATCCCGCGGGAAAGGCGCGCGATGCGCTTCTTGGGATGGCCGCGAAGAATTTGGGCTACCAGATTTCGTTTCAGCCGGGGGCGACGCTGGAAAAGCCGCTGCGCCATTATCTGCCCGATCTGAAGGACGCCATCACCACCACCTTCACCAGCCAGTTCGGCGCGGCCTATCCGTTCACCTCGCGCTATCTCGGCGATTACGTCGATGTGCGCGTACAGGCGAAGGACGGCGTGATGCGCCTGCTCATTCCGCACAAGCGGCTGGATGCTTCGAATGTGGATGTTTTCATCCTGTGGATGGTGGGATCGTCGCTGCTGCTGCTGGCGGTGGCGATCCTGTTCCTGCGCAACCAGGTGCGCCCCATCGAACGGCTGGCGCGTGCCGCCGATGCCTTCGGCAAGGGCAATCGCGTCGTCAACTTCAAGCCCTATGGCGCGACCGAAGTGCGGCGCGCGGCGCAGGCCTTCATCACCATGCGCGAACGCATCGAGCGCTATGTCCAACAGCGGACCGAGATGCTGGCCGCCGTGAGCCACGACCTGAAAACGCCGCTGACGCGGCTCAAATTGCAGCTCGCCATGATGGGCAGCGCCGACGCGGAGGCCATGCGCGGCGACGTGACCGAGATGGAGCATATGCTCGACGAATATCTGGACTTCGCGCGCGGCGAAAGCGCCGAGGAGGCACAAACTGCCGACCTCGCCGACATCGTGAGCGATGCGGCCGCGGCCGCCGCACGTGCCCGCGGCGACGGCAAGGATCGCATCAAGGTCGACGTCGAGCCGGGCGTGCGGCTGGCGGTCAAGCGCAATGCTCTCTACCGCTGCACGACGAATTTGATCGACAATGCGCTCAAATACGGCAAACACGCGCATGTCTCGCTGAAGCGCAATTCGCATATGGTCGAAATCATCGTCGACGACGATGGGCCCGGCATTGCGCCCGAGCGGCGCGAGGAAGCGTTCCGGCCGTTCCATCGCCTCGACGAAGGCCGCAATCTGCAGGCCGGCGGCAGCGGATTGGGGCTCGCGATCGCGCGCGACATCGCGCGGGCCCATGGCGGCGATCTGGTCCTGGGCGACAGCCGGATGGGCGGATTGAGCGCGGTGATCAAGCTGCCGGTCTAGGCGCTCAGCTGCTTGGCTCGTTTCCGTGCCGCCGCAATCGCTTTCGCCATCAGGGATGCGAGACCGTTCTTCGCCGTCAAGACCTTCATCGCCGCTTCGGTGGTGCCGCCGGGGCTCGTCACGTCGCGGCGAAGTTCGGCGGCATCGCGGGCTTCGGCATCGAGCAATGCGCCTGCTCCGGCAATCGTCGCGCGCGCGAGCTTCGCGGCGGCGGCGCGCGGCAGGCCTTCGGCTTCGGCGGCTGCGGTCATCGCCTCGGCCAGCAGGAAAACATATGCGGGGCCCGAGCCCGAGACGGCGGTTGCGGCATCGATCAGTGTCTCGCGCCCGAGCCAGACGGTTTCGCCCAGCGCCGCAAGGAGCTTCTCGGCGCGGGCGCGATCCTTGGCCGTGCATTTGGGCGACGCGTAGAGCGCGGTGATGCCGCGGCCGATGGCGCCGGGCGTGTTCGGCATGGCGCGCACGATGCGCGCTTTCGGACCCCACGCCTTCGACAGAAATTCGATCGACGTGCCCGCCGCGATCGAGATCATCAGCGCACCCGAATCCGCGACCGGCTTCAGCGAGGCGGCTTCGGCTTTCAGCACCTGCGGCTTGAGTGCCACAATGCAGGCGGCCGGTGCGACGCCCGGCAATGCAGAACGCAGCTTCGCCTGTTTCGCGAGTTTCTTGAGCGCGGATGACGGATTGGGCTCGACAATCTCGATCGGACCGATCTTTCTCGCGATCCAGCCCTTCAGCAGCGCCGAACCCATGCGGCCGGCGCCGACGAGCAGGACCTCTACGCCTGCCCCACGCATTCGAGCACGGCGGCGGCGATGGCTTCTTCGGCGCTCTTTCCCGCCCACAGCACGAACTGGAAGGCGGGGTAGTAATATTCGCAGGCCTCCAGCGCCAGATTGAGCAGCGCCTCGCATTGCGAGGAGCTGACCATCGCGTCGGGGAAGATCATGGCGTGGCGGAAAACGAGTGTCCCCTCGTCCGGCCAGAGATCGAAATGGCCGATCCACATTTTGGCGTTCACATGCATCAGGAGGTTCGACACCTCCCGCCTGCGGCTACCATCGACGCGCATGTCGAAGGCGCTCGACAGATGCAAGGACTGCATGTCCTCCCGCCAGGTGAAGCAGAAATGGTGGTCGCACCAGCGCCCGGCCACCGACAGGTTCAGCTCGTCCCGCCCCGAGCGCTCGAAGGGCCAGCCATTGTCCTCCACGCTGCGCTCCAGCATGTCGAGCGGGTGGTGGGGTGCTAGGGTCTCTTCATCAAGGTGTGCGACAGACATTCCGGACTCCCCGACGCCGGGCGCGCAAAAACGAAGCACCCTGGACCAACCTGACACAAGATTTTGTGGTGGCACAAGAGTCCCCGCCCTAGCACTCACGGCAGGAGTCGAAAATTCACAGCTTTCCGGATTCCGGAATCGCCTTCAGGCGCGCCTCCAGTTCGGCGAGCCGCTTTTCCAGCCGCTCGTTCTCGGTTCGCGCGGCGGCAGCCATGGCCTTGACCGCTTCGAACTCCTCGCGCGGAACGAAATCCATGTCGGTCACCAGCTTCTCGAGGCGGTGGCGCATGAAGGTGTCCACCTCGGTGCGCACGCTTTGGGCCGCCCCTGCGGCATCGGTGAACAGGCGCGCGAGTCCGTCGAGGATGGGATTGTCGGTCTGCATCGGGCTATCCTACAAGGGCAAATGGCGGATGGCGAATGGCGAGTGGGCCCAATTCGCTATCCGCCACTCGCTTTTCGCCCGGTCCCCATGCACCAAGCCTATCTGATCTACCCCAATATCGACCCCGTGCTCGTCCATCTGGGGCCGTTCGCCATCCGCTGGTATGCGCTCGCCTACATTGCGGGCCTACTGCTCGGCTGGTGGCTGATCCTGAAGATGCTGGCCCAGAAATCGCTGTGGGCGGGCCCGCGCTTCGATGGGCGGGCCCCGGCCACCGGCGACCAGATCGGCGATCTCGTGGTGTGGGCGACCTTGGGCGTGATCCTGGGCGGACGGCTCGGCTGGGTGATCTTCTACGGCACGATCCTCTGCTCGGTGACGCCATCGGGCGGCATGTGCCTTCCCGACATCCGCAACGGTTACGGCGCGCTGCCCGGCGATTTCCTCGTCCACCCGCTGCGCATCGTCGCGGCCTGGACGGGCGGCATGTCGTTCCATGGCGGTCTGATCGGGGTGGCCGTCGCGCTCTATTATTTCTGCCGCGCGCGCAAGCTCGACGTCCTGAAAGTGGGCGATCTCGTCGCTTCGGTGGCGCCGGTCGGACTCTTCTTCGGGCGCATCGCCAATTTCGTGAACGGCGAATTGTGGGGCAAGACCACCGATGTCCCCTGGGCGATGGTCTTCTGCAATCACACGATCCGCAGCACCTTCGCCGGGCATTGCCCGGCAGGCACAGACCCGCGCCATCCGAGCCAGCTTTACGAGGCGGCGCTGGAGGGAATCATCCTCTTCGCGATTCTGCAATTGGGCATTCGCATCTTCGGATGGCAGCGGCGGCCCGGACTGACGACCGCCATATTCTTTCTGGGCTACGGCATCTTCCGCGCCTTCGTCGAGATCTTCCGCGAGCCCGACGCGGCGTTTCTGGGGCCCGTCAGCATGGGACAGATGCTGTCGTTCCTGATGTGGCTCGTGGGCGCCTATTTCCTGTGGCGCGCCCTTCGGAAACCGGAGACGGCGCCGGCGTGAGCGGCCTCAAATCCCGTATCGCGAAGTTGATCGCCGCGGATGGGCCGATTTCGATCGCGCAGTTCATGACCATTGCGCTGCACGATTCACATGACGGCTATTATGCGACGCGCGATCCCTTCGGCGCGCGCGGCGATTTCATCACCGCGCCCGAGGTGAGCCAAATGTTCGGCGAATTGATCGGGCTCTGGCTCGTGCAATGCTGGCGCGAGCAAGGATCGCCCTCGCCCGCCCGGCTGGTCGAACTCGGGCCCGGCCGCGGCACGCTGATGGCGGACGCGTTGCGGGCGGCGAGGATCGTTCCGGAATTCCTGGATGCGATCGAGATCGTGCTGGTGGAAGCGAGCCCGGCGCTTCGAGAGATTCAGCGGGAACGGCTTTCCGGCCAGAAGATAAAGTGGATCGATCATTTCGATTCGGAAACGCTCTCCGGCCGCTCGCTTTTTCTCATTGCCAACGAATTCTTCGACGCGCTGCCGATCCGCCAATATGTAATGACGGAACGCGGCTGGTGCGAGCGCATGGTGACGGCAAGAGACGGCGAACTGGAATTCGTGCTGGCGCCGGTGGCGGCGGCGGGCCTCGATCCCGGCAAAGCGGAAATCGGCGCCGTTTACGAAACTTCGCCCGCCTCGAACGCACTCGCCGAGGAAATCGCGCGCGCGATTGCGGCGCAGGGCGGCGCGGCATTGATCGTGGATTACGGACACAATGGCGGCTTCGGCGACACGTTGCAGGCGGTGGCGAAGCACAAATACGCTTCGATTCTGGACGCGCCCGGCGAGGCCGATCTGTCGGCGCATGTGGATTTCGCGGCGCTCGCGGCCGCGGCGAGGCGGGGCGGAGCAAAAGTCTTCGGCCCCATCGGACAAGGCTCGTTCCTAACGGCGCTGGGGCTCAAGGAGCGCGCGCGTCGATTGATTCTCGACAATCCGGATGAAACAAAAGCCATCGAGGCCGCGATTGACCGGCTGACCGCCGGGATGGGAACACTGTTCAAGGCGATGGCGCTTCTGCCCCAAGGCGCGGGCAAACCGGCGGGATTCTGATGTTGATTCTGCGTGCGGGAAATCTTTCGGAACTGCCGGGCATTGCACACGGTTTTTTCGGGCGTATAGGCGGTGTTTCCACCGGCATCTACGAATCGCTCAATTGCGGACCGGGATCGGGCGACGATCCGGCGAAGGTGAGCGAGAATCGCAAGCGCGTTCTCGAGGCGCTCGAAGGCGCCGCGCTCGTCACGCTGCATCAGGTGCACAGCGCCGATGTGACGATCGTGGACGAAGCCTGGGACACCGGAAAAGGGCCGCATGCGGACGCCATGGTCACGGCCGCTCCCAATATCGCGCTCGGGATTCTCACGGCCGATTGTGCGCCGATATTGCTGGCGGACGCGCAATCGCGCGTGATCGGCGCAGCCCATGCCGGGTGGAAGGGCGCTCTTTCCGGCGTGATCGAAACGGCCGTCGGCGCGATGGAAAAACTGGGTGCGCAGCGCGGGCGCATCGCGGCGGCCATCGGCCCTTGCATCAGCCAGGCGAATTACGAAGTGGGACCCGAATTCCGCGAGCGCTTCGTGGACGCCGATTCCACCCATGCGCGATTCTTCGCGCGCGCCGAGGCGCCCGATCACTTCCGCTTCGATCTCGAAGGCTTCGCCGTGGCGCGGCTTGCGGCCGCAGGCGTCAGCGACATCGCGCCGCTTTCGGCCTGCACATATGCGCGGGAGCGCAGTTTCTTCAGCTTCCGCCGCGCCACCCACAGGAAAGAACCTGCTTACGGACGGCAGATTTCCGCCATCATGTTGACCGGCTGAGGCCCCCGGTTTACGCGACCCTGCCGCCCTTGCTAGAACCCCGTCATCAAACCGTCAAAAGGGGCATTCGATGACCGACGCTGCTTCGGACCTGCGCGGGATGAAGCTGATCGCGGGCAATTCCAACCGCGCCCTCGCGGACGCTATCGGCCAATATCTGAAACTGCCCTTCGTCAAGGCGGTGGTGCGCCGCTTTGCCGACATGGAAGTGTTCGTCGAGGTGCAGGAGAATGTGCGCGGCGAGGACATGTTCGTGATCCAGTCCACGAGCTATCCCGCCAACGACCATCTCATGGAGCTGCTCATCATGATCGACGCGTTGAGGCGCGCGTCGGCCAGGCGCATCACGGCCGTGATCCCCTATTTCGGCTATGCACGGCAGGACCGCAAGGTCGGCCCGCGCACGCCGATTTCCGCGAAGCTGGTGGCGAACCTCATCACCGAGGCGGGCGCCAATCGCGTGCTGACGGTCGATCTGCATGCCGGCCAGATCCAGGGCTTTTTCGACATCCCGACCGACAATCTCTACGCCATGCCCGTGATGGTGCGCGACATCCGCGATTATCTGGGCGGCGAGAATCTGATGGTCGTCTCGCCGGATGTAGGCGGCGTGGTCCGGGCGCGTGCGCTCGCCAAGAGGCTGGGCGGCGACCTCGCGATCGTCGACAAGCGCCGCGAGCGCGCCGGCGAAAGCGAAGTGATGAACATCATCGGCGACGTGCGCGGGCGCTCCTGCATCCTGGTGGATGACATCGTCGATTCCGGCGGCACGATCTGCAACGCGGCGGAGGCGCTGCTCGACAATGGCGCCAAGGACGTCTGCGCCTATGCCACACACGGCGTGCTGTCGGGCGGAGCGGTCGCGCGCATCCAGGCTTCCAAGCTCAAATCGCTTGTCATCACCGACTCCATCGCCGCGACGGAAGAAGTGCTCAAATGCAGCAACATCCGCCGCATCTCGATCGCGCCCCTGATCGGCGAGGCGATGCGCCGGATCAACAACGAAGAAAGCGTATCGAGTCTGTTCGACTGAGGTCCCCATGGCCGCCTATATCGATCCGACCAAGGAACAGTTCGCCGCCTTCCGCGACTTCCCGCGCGACACGCCCATCCACATGCTCAATCTCGTGCGCCTGCGCGATCGGGCGGCCTATCCCGATGGCCGCAAGGCAACGGGACTCGAAGCCTATCGCGCCTATGCGCGCGAAAGCGGACCGATTTTCCGCCGCCTCGGCGGCAAGCAATTCTGGGTCGGCAAATTTGAGCACATGGCGATCGGGCCCGCCGACGAGAAATGGGATTTGGTTTTCATCGCCGAATATCCCAATGCGCAGGCTTTCATCGACATGCTGCGCGATCCCGCCTATCGCGAGGCGGTGAAGCACCGGCAGGCCGCGGTTCTCGATTCCCGCCTCATTCGCCTGGCGCCACAAGCGCCCGGCGAGAGCTTCGGCGAATAAATGGCGACGCCCGCCGAGATCCGGAAATTCGCGCTGGCGCTTGAAGGCGTTGCCGAAATCGATCACTGGAACCGGCCCGCCTTCCGCACGAAGAAGCGCATCTTCGCCGTGATCCGTCCCGACGGGCTCTACCTGCATCTGCCCGACGAGCGGAAGGAGTTTCTCTTCGAGGCCGATCCTGGAACATTCATTCGCTATATGTGGGGCAAACGGCCGGAGCTGATCGTCAATGTGAAGAAGATCGGCAAAGCGGAATTGAAGGCGTTGGTCGGCGAGGCTTATGGATATGCCAGGCCGCCCGACAAAAGCGCCGCGCGCAAGGCCCCTCGCCGCCCGGTTGCACGCAAGCCCCGCATCCGCTAAAAGCCTCGCCTTTCCGGCCGTTCCGGCGCTCATCCCGCGCGAGAATTTGGCTGTCATTTCAAGGGTTTGAAACCATGCGCGCGATCCAGGAACTGCAGGCCGAACCCCGCTCGGGCACCGGCAAGGGCGCGGCGTTCCGCGTCCGCCGCGAGGGCAAGGTGCCCGCCATTCTCTATGGCGGTGGCGAGGCCGAACAGGTGACGCTCAAGCTTTCCCAACGCGAACTCGAGCGTCATTTCGGCACCGGCACCTTCCTCACCACGCTCTTCATGCTGGAGGTGGAAGGCAAGAAGACCCGCGTGATCCCGCGCGAAGTGCAGCTCGACCCCGTCAGCGACCGGCCCGTGCATGTCGATTTCATGCGCCTGCCCAAGGGCGCGGTGGTGACGCTCGCCATTCCCGTGCGCTTCAAGGGCAACGAGAATTCGCCGGGCCTGAAGCGCGGCGGCGTGCTCAACATCGTGCGCCACGAAGTGGAGATGCGCTGTCCGGCGGAGAATATTCCCGAATATATCGAGGGCGATCTTTCCGATCTCGATATTCACGATTCGCTGCACATCTCGGCCTTCAAGCTGCCCGAGGGCGTCAAGCCCATCATCACCCGCGACTTCACCGTGGCTTCGATCGTGGCGCCGACGAGCGTGATCGAAGAACAGCGTGCTGCCGCAGCCGCTGCCGCAGCGGCCGCCGCCGCGCCCGTGGTGGAAGAGGCCGCCGCTGCCGCCGGCGCACCGGCCGCACCCGGCGCCGCGCCCGCCCCGGGCGCCGCCCCCGCTCCCGGAGCAGCCGCCCCCGCCGCAGGTGCCGCCAAGGCGCCGGAGAAAAAATAAGACGCGCACCCCGCGCGGGAGCGTGCGATGCCCGATCAGGCGTTACTCATCGCGGGCCTCGGCAATCCGGGCGCCGAATATGCGCGCAACCGGCACAATGCCGGATTCATGGCGGCGGACGTCATCCACGAGAGTTACGATTTCGGGCCCTGGCGCAGGCGCTTTCAGGGCGCGGTGAGCGAGGGAAAGATAGCCGGGCGCAAGGTGTTTCTCCTGAAGCCGATGACCTATATGAACGACAGCGGCGATTCGGTGGCCGCGGCGTTGCGCTTCTTCAAGCTGCCGGTCTCGGCGCTCGTCGTCATTCACGACGAGATCGATCTCGTGGCGGGAAAGCTGAAAGCGAAAACCGGCGGCGGCGATGCGGGTCATAACGGCCTGCGCTCGATCACCGCGGCGCTCGGGCCGGAATACCGCCGGGTGCGCATCGGCGTCGGCCATCCGGGCCAGAAATCGCGCGTGCACGGCCATGTGTTGAACAATTTCTCGAAAGCGGACGAGGATTGGCTCGTGCCGATGCTGTCGGCGATTGCGCAAGCCACGCCCCATCTGGCAAAGGACGACGAAGCGGGCTTCATGAACAAGGTCGCCATGATCCTCAAACCGCCGGCGAAAAAAGAAAAACAGGACGAATAATGGGCTTCAAATGCGGCATCGTCGGATTGCCCAATGTCGGCAAATCGACGCTCTTCAACGCGCTGACGCAAACCGCTGCCGCGCAGGCCGCGAATTATCCCTTCTGCACCATCGAGCCCAATGTCGGCGACGTGGCCGTGCCCGATGCGCGGCTGGACAGGCTGGCGGAGATCGCGAAATCGGCGCAGATCATTCCCACGCGGATCACGTTCGTGGACATCGCCGGGCTGGTGCGCGGCGCATCCAAAGGCGAAGGGCTGGGCAACCAGTTCCTCGCCAATATCCGCGAAGTGGACGCCATTGCTCATGTGCTGCGCTGTTTCGAGGATGACGACATCACCCATGTGGAAGGCCGCATCGATCCCGTGGGCGACGCGGAGACAGTCGAAACCGAATTGATGCTCGCCGATCTCGAAAGCCTGGAGCGCCGCATCGTTCCCCTCGAGAAGAAAGCGAAATCCGGCGAGAAGGAAGCCAAGGAACAATTTGCGCTGATGATGAAGGCGGTGACGCTTCTGCGCGAAGGAAAACCGGCGCGGCAGGCCGAACTTACGCCCGAAGAGCGCGAGCCCTATCGCCAGCTCGGCCTCATGACCGAGAAGCCGGTTCTTTATGTCTGCAATGTCGATGAAGGCTCGGCGGCAAGCGGCAATCGATTCTCGAAGCAGGTAGAAGAAAAGGCCAAGCGCGAAGGCGCGGGCTGCGTCGTGATCTCCGCGCGCATCGAGGAAGAGGTGGCGCAGCTGCCCGAGGGCGAGCGGGCGGAATTCCTGTCAAGTCTCGGGCTGGACGAACCCGGCCTGAACCGGCTGATCCGCGCGGGTTATGCGCTGCTGGGTCTCATAACCTTCTTCACGGCCGGTCCGAAGGAAGCGCGCGCCTGGACCGTGACGCGAGGCAGCCGCGCGCCGCAAGCCGCGGGCGTCATCCACACCGATTTCGAGAAGGGCTTCATCCGCGCCGAAACCATCGCCTACGAAGATTACGTTGCGTTGGGCGGCGAGGCCGGCGCGCGCGATGCGGGCAAGATGCGGCTGGAAGGCAAGGACTATGTCGTGCAGGATGGCGATGTGATGCATTTCCGGTTCAACGCATGACCACGCTCTATTTCGAGGATTTCGCGCCCGGCCAGATCTATCGCGGCGGGCCCTATCACGTGACGAAAGAAGAGATCGTCGAATTCGCGCGCGAGTTCGATCCGCAGCCGCATCATCTCGACGAGGAGGCGGGCAAGAATTCGCTTCTCGGCGGTCTCGCGGCGTCCGGCTGGCATGTTTCGGCCATGTCGATGCGCATGTTCTGCGATGCGATTCTGTCGCGCGCGGCGGCGCTGGGTGCGCCCGGCGTGGAGGATTGCCGCTGGATGAAGCCGGTGAGGCCGGGCGACGATCTGCGTCTCGAAATCACCATCATGGAAACGCGCGCCTCGAAATCCAAACCGCAGCTCGGCTTCGTAAAGATGGATTGGCGCGTGTTCAACCAGACCGAACAGGTCGCCTCCTTCATTTCCTCGCCCATGTTTGCGCGGAGGACCGCGCATGTGGTTTGAGGACATCGAAATCGGCGCCAGGCGCGATCTGGGCAGCTACACCTTCACCGAAGCCGAGATGATCGCGTTCGCCAAGAAATACGATCCGCAGCCCATTCATATCGATCCCGATGCGGCGAAGAAATCCATCTATGGCGGGCTGATCGCGAGCGGCTGGCACACGGCGGCCATTTGGATGAAACTCGCCGTGGGCAACCGCATGATGGAACCGGGCGACAAAAAGCTCAATCGCGCCGGCGTTTCGCCCGGCTTCGAGGACATGCGCTGGCTGAAACCCGTCCGCCCCGGCGACACGCTTTATTACTCGAGCGAAGTGGCGGGCAAGGTGGATTTGAAGTCGCGGCCCACGCTAGGCTTGGTGAAGAGCCTGAACGAAGCCCGCGACGCCAAGGGCGAGCTTTACATGAGCTTCATCGGCAAGGGTTTCGTGATACGAAGACCAACGGGAGAATGAGCATGGCGCGCGGCAAGATGATCAAAATGAAGATGAGCGACGGCGCGGAGATCGGCGTCTATCGCGTGGAGCCCAAGGGCGCGCGCCGCGGCGGGCTCATACTCATCCAGGAAATCTTCGGCGTGACGCCGCATATCCAGGCCTGCTCCGACGGTTATGCCGACGATGGCTACGAAGTGCTCGCGCCCGCTTTGTACGACCGCGAAGCACCGGGCTTGCAGGCGAGCATGGAGCCGGACTCGCTGCAGCACGCGATCAAGGTCGCGCGCGAACTGCACCCCTTCGATCTCTCGGTGAAGGACACCCAAAGCTGCATCGACGCGCTGAAATCCAAAGGGCCCGTCTTCATCACCGGCTATTGCTATGGCGGCTCGGTGACATGGGCCGCGGCCTGCCGCTGCAACGGATTGGCGGCAGCTTCCGGCTATTACGGCAGTCTGATTCCGGCGCTTGCCGGCGAAACGCCCAAATGCCCGACCATTCTGCATTTCGGCAAGCACGATCTGGGCATTCCGATGGAAGGCGTGGAGAAGGTGATCGCGGCGCATCCCGATGTGAAGGTCTACATCTACGACGCGGGCCACGGTTTCAATTCCGACCGCGGCGATCATTATAACGACGCGGCCGCGAAACTCGCGAAGCAGCGGACACTGGATTTGTTCCGGGCGAATGGGGGCTGAAGGCTACCAACTATTCTGCGCGAACATATTCCACCACATATTCATTACTGACGCAGAGACTTGTGAGAACTCTTCATAGTTTGCCCCATTTACTTCGATTCGAACTCGCTTCGTTCCGCCATATGGTCCGGCACTATAGCCTCCTTCGCCATATCCGGTAGATTGCACGGCAGTATTTGCAATGTGCGTTATCCTCTGCGGGTCACGCGTTAGCTCCATATGTTTGGCCGTGTTCGCAATATCGCGAATCAATTGAAATTCAGCAGATTTGGAACATAAATCTCTGTCAAATTCTCTTGCCTTACTAAATCCGAGAGTCGCTCCGTGATCGGCAAATACGAATTCGTGTAAATGGTAAAGGCTCGCGGCACAATGAAACGCATTTCGTAGTGAAGCAGGATTTGCTTGCGCTTCTGCAAAATCGGGTTCTACAACTTCATCGAGATATTCTCTCGAATTCGTAATCTTGCTGTGCGTTGTAGGCATATTTTTCTACCGCAGCGCCGCTTCGATATTCCCGCCATCGACGGTGATGACGGCGGCCGTCGTTTTCTCCGCGCGCGCGAGAAACACGAAGGCGTCGGCCACGTCGGCGGCGGTGACTTCGCGGCCAAGCAGATTGCCGCTCATATAATCCTTCTCGCTCACCCCGCGCGCTTTGGAACGCGCCGCCACCATGTCGTCGGTCAAAAGGCCGGAGCGGATGCGATCGGCATTCACCGCATTGGCGCGGATGCCCTCGCGGCCGTGATCGAGCGCATATTGGCGCACGAGGAAGAGCGTCGCCGCCTTGGGCAAACCATAAGGCCCGAAATCCTTGCCCGGATTGACCGCCTGCTTCGACGTGTTGAAGAGCAGGCACCCGCCGGTTCCCTGCGTTTGCATAATGCGCACCGCGTGCTGCGCCACCGTGTGATGGGCGAAAAAATTGAGCTCGAAGCTCTCGCGCAGGATTTCGTCTTCGACATGGCCGATGCGGCCCTGCCAGGCGGCGCCCGCATTCGACACCACAATGTCCACGCCGCCGAAGCGCTCGACCACCGCATCGAAGGCGGTGCGCACCGAAACCGGATCGGTGACGTCGCAGAAGAGCGCGAATGCCTTGCCGCCGATCTGTTTGGTGATGGCCTTGGCGGCGTCGAGATCGCGATCGAGGATCGCGACTTCGGCGCCCTCCTTCGCCATGGCCTTCGCGGTGGCGGCGCCGATGCCCGAACCGCCGCCGGTGATGACCGCGACCTGACGCGCCAGCGATTTCTCCGCGGCCTTGCCGAGCTTGGCCTGTTCCAGCGACCAATATTCCACATCGAACATGTCGGCTTCGGGTATGCATTGATATGTGCCGATGCCCTCGGCATCGGTGATGACTTCGATCGTGTTCTCCGCGATGTCGGCGGCGATGGCCGCATCCTTGGCGCTTCCGCCGAGCCCGAACAGCCCGACGCCCGGCACGAGAACGACGCGCGGCAGCGGATCGAGTTCGTTTTTTTTCGGCACTGCGCGTTCGTTGTTGCGGGCGAAATAATCGTGGTAATGCGCCACATATTTTTCGACGGCGCTCGCGACGGATTTCTTCCATTCGTCGAGCTTGTCCGCTTGCGGCGCGGGCACGATCAGCGGCCAGTTCTTGGTACGGATCGTGTGATCGGGCGTGACGACGCCCACTTGCGAATAACGCGCGAGTTCCGCGCCGTTCACATAATTGAGGATTTCCGGATCGGAGCGGAAACAGAGAATCTGCCGCTTCACCGTGCCCGCCAGATCGTCGCGCGAAATGGCGCAGGCGCCGCGGATGACCGGCGCGATCTCGGCGACGCTGGCCAGATTTTCCGGCAGCGCCGCCTGCTTGATCGTCTTGCGACCGCTTTCGAGATGCCGCTCGGCCAGCGTCACGAATTCGATCATGCGATCATAAGCGTCCTTCGCTGTTTCCGCGAAGGTGAAGATGCCATGCTGCAGGAGCACCAGTCCTTCGACATCCCGGTTCTTGTCGAAGATCGCGGCCACGCTCTTGGCCAGCGCGAAGCCGGGAATCGTGTAAGGCACGTAAGCCACGCGCTTGCCGAAAATCTCGCGCGCGAGTTTTTCGCCATCCGGCTGGTCGGTGATGGCGAGCACGGCGGTGGAATGGGTGTGGTCGATGAATTTGTGCGGCAGGAAGGCGTGCAGCAGCGTTTCGACGCTCGGATTGGGCGCGGTGGAATCCAGCAGATTGACGCGCTGATAATTGACCATGTCTTCGTCGGAAAGTTTTTCCAGCGCGCGCAATTTGCGCAAAGGCGCGAGCCGCACGGCGGGAAGACCGGCGGGCTCGATATTGCCCATATCCCAGCCCGAACCCTTCACGCAGATGACATCGACCTCGTCGCCCAGAAGGTCGCGCGCGCGGGTCTTCACGCTCGTATTGCCGCCGCCATGCAGCACCAGCTTCGGATCGGAGCCGAGGAGGCGCGTGGTATAGACGCGAAGCGCGAGGTCCTCGCTCACGCCCTTTTCGGCGTAGCGCTTCACAAAATCTTGGGCCTCGGCATCGGACCAGCGGCTTTTCATCCAGGAAACCTTTTCAGATCAGCGGGTTAATCGTTTTTCGATTTTCGGCTACCCCCCTCCCCCCTGGCGGGCCGGAAAGAGGCTCCCTAAGCCCTTGGCGCTCGCCTCGCAAGTGCCGCGTTCGGTGATGAAGCCGGTGACGAGGCGGGCAGGCGTCACGTCGAAGCCGGGATTGGCGGCGCCGCTTCCAGGGGCCGCGATTTCGACCGTGGCAAGCTTCCCATTTGGGAGGCGGCCGGTCATTTTCAAGAGCTCGTCGGCGGAGCGTTCCTCGATCGGGATGTCGCGGCCGGAATTCAGCGTCCAGTCGATGGTGGAGCCCGGCAGCGCGACATAGAAGGGCACGGCATTGTCGCGCGCCGCGAGCGCCTTCAAGTAAGTGCCGATCTTGTTGGCGACATCGCCATTGGCCGTGACGCGATCCGTGCCCACGATGCAGAGATCGACTTTTCCGTGCTGCATGTAATGCCCGCCCGCATTGTCCGCGATGATCGTGTGCTTCACGCCATGGGCGCCGAGTTCGAAGGCAGTGAGCGATGCGCCCTGATTGCGGGGCCGCGTTTCATCGACCCAGACATGGATGGGAAGCCCGGCATCATGCGCCATATAGACCGGCGCGAGCGCGGTGCCCCAATCGACGCAAGCGAGCCAGCCGGCATTGCAATGGGTAAGCACATTGAGCGTTGCGCCGTTCTTCTTCGCCGCGGCTTCGCGGAATATTTTCAGCCCGTGCTCGCCGATGCTGCGGCAGACTTCCACATCTTCGTCGCAAATCGCGGCGGCTTCGCGCCATGCGAGCGCCGCGCGTTCTTCGCGCGGATGATTGCGCAGGCGTTCCTTCATGCGCGCCAGAGCCCAGCGCAGATTGACGGCGGTGGGCCGCGTTTCGAGCAGCAGGTGGTGCGCACGATCCAGCGCTTCGTCGCTCGCATCTTGGCGCATGGCGAGTGCGACGCCGTACGCGGCGGTCGCGCCGATCAGCGGCGCGCCGCGCACGATCATCGTCTTGATCGCATGCGCGCAATCTTGCGCCGATTTCAGCGTGAGTGTCTTGAATTCATGCGGCAGCTTCGTCTGGTCGATCACTTCGACAGCGCTGTCGCCAATCGGCCAAATCGTCCTGTAATGCTTGCCCTGGATTTTCATGTGGCCAATCCTATTTCAAATTCGCCGGAGCCGTGGCCTGCATGGAGGGGTATTTCGCGAATTGCTCATACCAGGCCGCGAGTTTGGGCCGTGTCGCGCGCCAGCCGAGGTGGGAAAGCCGGAAATCGAGATAGCCGAGCGCGCAGCCGACGGCCACTTCGCCGATAGTGGGATGCTCGGCGAATTTGCCCGCCACGCGCTCCAGCATGTCGAGGCTCGCTATGATCGCGGCCATGGCGCGCGCGACATTGTCGCCATTGCGGCGCTCCTCGGAGAGCTTGCTTTCGCGCACGCAAATGAGTGCCGCGTCGGCGATGCCGTCGCCGATGGCCTGCAGGCTCAAGGCCCGCCAGCGGCCCGCGCCCGTGCGCCACATGCTTTGGGCCGGCACGAAATGGCCGCTTTTGAATTCGTTGAGGTAATCGCAGATCACGCGCGAATCGTAGAGCACCGAACCGTCGTCCAGAACCAGCGTGGGGATTTTCGACAGCGGATTGATGCGGCGGAATTCTTCGTTGGTCCAGGGATCGATGTCGATCACCTCAAGCTCGATGCCGAGTTCGCGCGCCACCACCCGGCATTTGCGCGCGAATGGCGAGGCGGGCGAGGAATAAAGTTTCATCAATGCCCTTCGAAGGCGACGAGCGTCGTCACTTCCTTGCCGAGCGCACGGATCTTGTCGGCGCCGCCGAGCTCGGGCAGATCGATGACGAAGAGACATCCCATCACTTTCGCGCCCGCGCGTTCGAGCAGCTTGATCGCGGCAAAGCAGGTGCCGCCGGTGGCGATGAGATCGTCGACCACGACGACATGCTCGCCGGGCTTGACCGCATCGGCGTGAATCTCGACGCGATCCTTGCCGTATTCGAGATCGTAATCCTCGCCGATCACGGTATGCGGCAGTTTTCCCTTCTTGCGCACCGGCACGAAGCCGATGGAGAGCTGATGCGCCACCGCGCCGCCCAGGATGAAGCCGCGCGCCTCGATGCCCGCAACCTTGTGGATGTCGATGCCAGCGTAAGGCTGCACCAGCGCATCGACCGCGGCGCGGAAGGCGCGCGCATTGCCGAGCAGCGTGGTGATGTCGCGGAACATGATCCCCTTTTTGGGATAGTCGGGGATGGTGCGGATGGCGGATTTGAAGTCCATGGTGGAAACCTTTCAATCTAAATTTTCCTCCCCCGTTTTACGGGGGAGGTGCTGAGCGAGCATTACGCGAGCGAAGCGGAGGGGGTGTGTGGAGCAGTACAGAACTTTCTCCGTTCCACACGCCCCCTCCGCCTCGCTGCGCTCGGCACCTCCCCCGCAACCGCGGGGGAGGAAATTATATCTTCAGCACCCTTCCCGCCACCGCATCCAGTTTTGCGAACAGCGCCGGATCGCGTTTTTCGGGCGCGGTGATCACGGCCGTGTCGAGCACATTGTCGATTCCGGGCGAAGGCCGGCGCTCCGGCCCGAGCTTCGGCGCCACGCGCTTGACGAGCGCGCGCGCCGTATCGGCGTTTTCGGTGAGAACCTTCACCACCTGATCGACGGTGACGTGGTCATGCGCCGGGTGCCAGCAATCGAAATCGGTCACCATGGCAACGAGCCCGTAAGGGATTTCCGCCTCGCGCGCGAGCTTGGCTTCGGGCATCGCCGTCATGCCGATCACCGAGCAACCCCAGGAACGATAGAGATTGGATTCGGCGAGGGTGGAGAATTGCGGGCCTTCCATCGCAAGATAAGTGCCGCCGCGCGCATGCGGGATTTTCTCTTCGGCGCAGGCTTCGGCCAGCGCCCGCGCGATCTTGGGGCAGATCGGATGGGCGAGCGACACATGCGCCACGAAGCCTTTTCCGAAAAACGTCTTCTCGCGCGCATGGGTGCGATCGATGAACTGATCGACGATGACGAAGGTGCCCGGCGGCAGATCCTCGCGAAACGAGCCGCAGGCGGAAACCGAGATGATGTCGGTCACGCCCGCGCGCTTCAGCGCATCGATATTGGCGCGGTAATTGATGGTGGTCGGCGAATGGACGTGGCCCCGGCCATGGCGCGGCAGGAACACCATGTCGACGCCCGCGATGGTGCCCCTATGAAGTTCGTCGGACGCCTCGCCCCACGGGCTTTTCACGCGCTCCCAGCGCGCGCCCTCGAGGCCCGAAATGTCGTAGACCCCGCTTCCGCCGATGATGCCGAGGACTGTTTTCATTCAGGTATCAGGTATCAGGTATCGGGGATCAGATAGCAGATTGGCCGCCCATCTGATACCTGATTCCTGATCCCTGACGTCTGACTAATGCGCGTCCTTCCAGACCTTGCGATAGGAGAGATAAAGCAGCCCCGACAGCGCGAGCAGGAAGATCATCACGCCGAAGCCCATCTCCTTGCGCTCTTCCATCTTGGGCTCCGCCGCCCACATCAGGAAGGTCACCACGTCATGGGCTTCCTGATCGAGCGTGTTGGGCGTGCCGTCGGAATAGGTCACCGAGCCGTCGGTGAGCGGCGGCGGCATGGAGATGTTCCAGCCATCGAAATAGGGGTTGTAGTATTTGTTCTCCATCACATGGAACCAGGCCGGCGGCTTTTCGCCGAAGCCCGTCAGGATCGAATAGATGCGCTGAGGCCCGCCCGGCAGCGATTTGGCGACCAGCGAGAGATCCGGCGGCAGCGCGCCGTTGTTGGCGGTGCGCGCGGCGTTTTCGTTCGGAAAGGGCGGCGGGAAATGATCGGCGGGCGTGCCTGCGCGCGTCAGCGGATTTCCGCTCGCATCGGTCGTTTCGCCCTTGTCGTTGGGACCGGCGGGGATCTGATAGCCCGCCGCGATCGCCTTCATCTGCGCATCCGTGAAACTCGGGCCGCCGGGCTCGGAGAGCGTGTGGAATTCGACGCGATTCAGGCTGTGGCAGGTCGAGCAGACTTCCTTGTAGATCTGGAAGCCGCGCTGCAGCGCCGCCTGATCGTACATGCCGAACGGGCCCTCGAAGGACCAGTGCACGTCCTTCACGGGACGCGCGTCGGTATTCATCGCCTGCGCGAAAGCCGGCGCGCAAAACGCGACGCCAAGGGCCAGGCCGAGCGGAAGGGCAAAGCGCATGATCCTCTCCTTACTCGGCGGGCGCCAGAACGGGCTTTCCGATCCCGTCGGGCAAGGGTTTGGGGCGCTCGATCAGGCCGATGAGCGGCATGAGCAGCCAGAAGAAGGCGTAGTAATAAAGCGTGCCGAGCCGCGCGAACCAGACGAGCGGCAGATCGGCGCCACCCAGCGTGACCGATGCGTCCGCGCTCTGCGAGCCGATATAGCCCAGCATGATGCAATCGACGAGGAACAGCCAGAAGAACAGCTTCATCATCGGGCGGAAGCGGTTCGAGCGCACCTTCGAGGAATCGAGCCACGGGATGAAGACGAGCGTGGCCAGCGCGCCGAACAGCACGAGCACGCCGACGAGCTTCTGCGGCACCGAGCGCAACATCGCGTAGAACGGCAAGAGATACCATTCGGGCACGATATCGGGCGGCGTCACGATCGGGTTGGCCGGCGTGTAATTGTCCGGGTTGCCCACGAAATTCGGCTCGTAGAAGACGAGGAAGGCGAAGACGAGCACGAAGAGCGAGAGATAGAACACGTCCTTCACCGTGTAATAGGGATGGAAGGGAACGGTGTCCTGCGGGCCTTTCACGTCGATGCCGAGCGGATTGTTGTTGCCCGGCACATGCAGCGCCCAGATATGCAAGCCCACCACGCCCGCGATGATGAAGGGCAGCAGGTAATGCAGCGAGAAGAAGCGGTTGAGCGTGGGATCGCCGACCGCGAAATCGCCCCAGAGCCAGGTGGTGATGGCGCTGCCGAGATGGGGCACGAGCTGATCGAGCGAGGAGAAGAGATTGGTGATGACGGTCGCGCCCCAGAACGACATCTGCCCCCAGGGCAGCACATAGCCGAAGAAGGCGGTCGCCATCATCAGGATGTAGATCACCACGCCCAGGATCCAGATCATCTCGCGCGGCGCTTTATACGAGCCGTAATAGAGGCCGCGGAAAATATGGATATAGACGGCGAGGAAGAACATCGAGGCGCCGTTGGCGTGCATATAGCGCATCAGCCAGCCGTAATTGACGTTGCGCATGATGTTCTCGACGGAATCGAACGCCATGTTCGCGTTGGGCACGTAATGCATCGCCAGCACAATGCCCGTGACGATCTGCACGCCGAGGCAGAAGGCGAGGATGCCGCCGAAGGTGTACCAGATGTTGAGGTTCTTGGGCGTCGGATACGTCATCAGCGTATCGTTGGCGAAACGCAGGATCGGCAGCCGCACATCGAGCCATTTCTCGAAGGCGGTCTTGGGAACGTAAGTGGAATGACCTGACATCTCTCGCTCCGTTAGCCGACCTTGATGCGCGTGTCGGAGAGGAAGGCATAGACCGGCACGGCCAGATTCTGCGGCGCCGGGCCTTTGCGGATGCGCCCCGCCGTGTCGTATTGCGAGCCATGGCAATGGCAGAGCCAGCCGCCATATTCGCCCTGCGGCGCCTGCGGCGTCGAAACGGTGGGCGTGCAGCCCAGATGCGTGCACACGCCGACAAGAATCAGCCATTCGGACTTGATCTCGCGGTTCTGATCGGTGGCGGGCGCGTCTTCCGGCAGATTGGCGTTGCGCGCGAGCGGATCGGGAAGTTCGGAGACCGGCACGGCGCGCGCTTCGGCGATCTCCTTCGGCGTGCGCCGGCGCACGAACAGCGGATGGCCGCGCCACTGCAGCACCACTTGCTGGCCCGGCTGGACGGCGGAGATGTCCGCCTCGATCGAGGCGAGCGCCAGAACCGACGATGCGGGATTCATCTGGTCGATGAAGGGCCATGCGGCGGCGGCGGCACCGACGGCGGCCACGACCCCCGTGGCGATGTAGAGAAAATCGCGCCGTGAGGTTTCCGGTGTATTCGGCGCTGTCGTGCTTGCCACGGTGTCACCTATTCGCGAATCAGGCGGTCCGGGGAGTGGGATCGACACTTCGCGCCGCCCCCGGAATCCCGGCGCAATCGCGGGCTAAAATAGAGAGTCGATTCTGGAGGGTCTTGCGGCACGATGACGCAGAAAATGCGGGCAATTTCACGAGGTTGGGAATAAAACGCCCTCAGCATTCGAGTGCGCTCAAATGCCCCTCTCTCGCATAGTCCAGTAGCGCACGGTCGCGCGTCATCACCGTGAAGCCGTATTCGCGCGCCGTGGCCGCGATGATGCGATCCCAGGGATCGCCATGGATGTTTCCCGGAAGACTCCATGACGCCATCAGCACTTCGGGCGGCATGAGGGCGAGATTGACGCCTTTGATCGCAACGACGCGATCCCAATAGTCCCGCATCGTGACGGACGCGCGCAATCGGCCTTTGGCGAACAGCATGCCGAATTCCCATGCCGTTATCGGCGAGACAAAGAGCGAATTGCCGGTGGCGGACGCGGCGCCGATGGTTTCAGCGGCCACCCGCTTCATGCGCTGCTGTTCGACGATATAGATGATGGCACAGCTATCGAGCAGAAACCTTGGGTTCATTTGGGCTTTTTCAAACCCGCTTCAATCAGGGCGGCCTTCTCTTCCATGCGTCTGTCCATCTCGTCCAACTCTTCCTTGCTGAAGGGCGATTGAGCGAGATCGTAACCCGGTTCGATCCACAGCAATCCCTTCAGCGCACCGAAGATGGGCGCTTTGCTCACCGTCGACGGGATAACGTAGTCGTCGTCCTTATGATCGCTTTGTTGGCCGGCCATGCCCTTGCGCGGCGTCATCGGTGCTGCTCCATAAGAGGCGCGTTTGAAGACGAGCTTCCTTGCGCCCATATCGACCTCGGCGGCCTCATAACCGGCTTCGAGCCACGCCTTCGCATGGACATGCCCCCTCGCCTCGTTGGCCCACCATGGGCGATGGTGATAGGCGGACGCTGGCAGCTTCGCGCCCAGAATCTTTTCCACATCCCGGAAGGTCAGCGGGATTTCTCTTGCGCCCTTGGCCTTCAGGAACGTGCCCAAAGGCTCGTATTTCGACATTTTCCGCCTCCTCTGGCCTTCGGATAGTAATTACTATAGTAACTCCTTTTCTCCGTCAAGGAACGCCCATGCGCCTCGCCCTCTACGAACCCGACATCCCGCAGAACGCGGGCACCCTGATCAGACTTGGCGCTTGTCTCGGTGTTCCCGTGGACATCATCGAGCCTTGCGGCTTCCTCTTCACCGAGCGCGGCTTCAGGCGGGCGGGTATGGATTATCTCGAACTGGCGGAAATCGCGCGCCATGCCTCATGGGAAAAATTCCGCGAGGGCACAAAGGGCCGCATCGTTCTCTTGACCTCGAAGGCGGCCACTCCCTACACCGAATTCGCCTTCGCGGCCGACGACATCATCCTCGCCGGCCGCGAAAGCGCGGGCGTGCCGGATCAGGTGCATGAGGCGGCCGATGCGCGGCTGGTCGTTCCGATGAAGCCGGGATTGCGCTCGCTCAATGTGGCGCTGGCCTCGGCCATCGTATTGGGGGAAGCGTTGCGACAGACGAGAGGCTTTCCGTGAACCCGTCCGATCAGAAGGCCCGAGCGCGCGCCTGGTTCGAGGAATTGCGCGACCGCATCTGCGCCGCCTTCGAGAGAATCGAGGACGATTACGACGGCGCGCTTTCGCATCTGCCGCCCGGCCGCTTCGAACGCAAGAGCTGGCAGCGCGCGCCGGAAGACGGACAGGAAACCGGCGGCGGCACGATGGCGATCCTGCGCGGGCGCGTGTTCGAAAAAGTCGGCGTCAATGTTTCAACCGTATATGGAAAATTCTCGCCCGAATTCGCGAGACAGATCGAAGGCGCCGAAACCGATCCCCGTTTCTGGGCGAGCGGCATTTCGCTCGTCGCCCATATGCAGAGCCCCCATGTGCCGGCCGTTCATATGAATACGCGCCATATCGTAACCACGAAATCGTGGTTCGGCGGCGGGGCGGACCTGACGCCCATGTCCCCCGATCCGCAGGATGCCGCCCAATTCCATGCCGCGCTCAGCCACGCCTGCGACGCCCACGATCCGGCCTACTACCCCCGCTTCAAGCAATGGTGCGACGAATATTTCTTCCTGCCGCACCGCAACGAAGCACGCGGGGCGGGCGGCATTTTCTTCGACCATCACAATTGCGGCAATTGGGAAAAGGATTTCGCCTTCACCCGCGATGTGGGGCTGGCATTTCTCGAGGTCTATCCCCAAATCGTAAGACGGCGCATGGGCCAGGCGTGGACGGAAGAAGAACGCACCCACCAGCTCATCCGCCGGGGACGCTATGTGGAATTCAATCTGCTTTACGACCGCGGCACGCAATTCGGCCTGAAGACGGGGAGCAATGTGGAAGCGATTCTGATGAGCCTGCCCCCGGAAGCCAGATGGCCCTGAACGAAGGACGGTTCATTGTCTGATAGTCTGTTCAATAATCTGCATCCGGCCCTCGTCGCACTTCTTCAGGTGATCCTGATCGATATCGTGCTGGCCGGCGACAATGCGGTGGTGATCGGCATGGTGGCGGCGCGCATGCCGAAGGGCAGCCGCCGCGTCGTGATCTTCTGGGGGCTGACGGCGGCGGTCTTCCTGCGCGTCATCCTCGCCATGACGACGGCCACGATCCTCGAAGTGATCGGGCTGATGTTCGCGGGCGGCATCCTGCTGCTCTGGGTTTCGTGGCGGCTTTACCGCGACATCGCGCAAGCGACGGAAGCCGAAGTCGGCGCGCAGACGATCGCCGAAGCTGATTCGTCTCCCAATTGCACGGCGGCACCGGTTACGCTCCACGGTGCGACCTTGCGCAACGCGATCGTCCAGATCGTGATCGCCGATCTTTCCATGTCGCTCGACAATGTCCTGGCAGTGGCGGGCGCGGCGATGGATCACGTCTGGGTGCTGGCGATCGGATTGGTGCTGTCCATCGGCCTGATGGGGATCGCCGCCTCGCTGATCGCGGGGCTTCTGCACCGCCATCCCTGGATTTCCTATGCGGGTCTTATTCTCGTCGTTTATGTGGCGCTTCGCATGATCTGGTTCGGCGGCATGGAGATCATGCACGCGACCTAACTGTCATGGCCCGCGCTTGGGGGCCGTGACAATTTTTTTCGAGAATTTTAGCCGGTCTTCAGCAACAGCGCCGTTGCATCGTCGCTCTTTTTCAGGCGCGCATATTTGCGCCCTTCCGGATCGCCATCTTCGACCGCGCGCAATTCCTCGCCGAGCGCGGCGAGACCTTTCGACAGCGCGGCGTTCATCAATCCGCCGGGGTCGTAGCGGCCGTAATCCGAAACGAGCGCGAGAAATCCGTCGCTGGCGAGCAAAAGATGCGTCCGGGCGGTTGCCGCGACATGCGCCTCCGCCACATGATCGGCCGCGCGCGGATCGGGTCCGAAAAGCCAGCCGCCGGCATCGCTGTTCACGCGGTTGCGCGCCTTGCGCAGGCTTTGCAGATATTCGGGCCGGTTGACGCCAGCGGCCGGCGCAAGACCGCGCGCATCGGCGAGCATCTTGACGCGGGCCGCTTCCATGGCGCGTTTCTCGAACGTGTCGCCGATCACTTCGACGGGCACACCCTCGCGGCTCACCAGCAATCCGCAATCGCCGAACCAGAACGCATCGAAGCCGCCGTCCGAAACCGACACGAACATCAGCGACGCGAACGGGATTTCGTAGGTCGCCGCGGGCGCGCGCCAGCGCAAGCCCTTGAACGAGTTTTCCGCGTCCGCCAGGGCCGCGCGCAGCGCATCCTTCGGCCGTTTGTCGCGGATATGCGCCATCAGGCGGCGCGCGCCGAACTGGGCAAGCCAGGCCGCGTCGCTTTCGCCGGGCATCAGGTTTTCGCCCAGGCCCGTCGCGCCGTCGAACACGACGGCCGCGTTTTCGATATGGGCGAAGGAATCCTCGTTCGGCTTGGCCGGATTGCCGGGCAATGTGAGGACGTCGGCGAATTCGAATTCCATCTCAGTAGGCCGTCGCCTGGACGACCGCCTTGAGACGTTCCGCAAGCGAGAATTCGTCCTCGGTGAAATCGGCATCGATCCACCAGCTTTCGACTTCGGAAAGCACGCGGCCGACCAGCGGGCCTTCCGGCACGCCCGCCGCCATCACGTCGCGGCCGGTGAGCGGAAAATCGGGGCGAACCCAGGCATCGGCGAGCGCCAGCAGCGCGCGCCATTGCACGGAATTGGAGTCCTTCGGATCCTCACCCCAGCGCAGGAACACACGATCCTTGAAGGCTTTCGGACCCAACAGATAAAGCAGCTTGCGCACTTCGCGGATCGAGAGATAGGAGACGATCTTCTCGCGCCCGCCGAGAACTTCTTCCAATCGCACGCGATCGGCATTGGAAAGCTTCCAGCGTTCGGCGATGGCGCGCGCAGCCGCCGCGTCGTCAGGCAGAAGCGTGGCCAGCCGCAGAACCGGATCGGGCGCGAAGAAATTCTGCGCGTCGACCGCCGTCAGCTTTTCGAGCCGCGCCACGTTCACGGCCATGGGGAAAATTTCGGCCAGAATGCCCGATGCCGCCATCACGCGCAAAACCGGCGCCGGATTCTCCGCTTCGAGGAGGCGCAGCATTTCCTTGGCGATGCGTTCGCCGGAAAGTTTCGCGAGCCCGGATTTCTCGGACGCCGATGCCTTCAGCGCGCCGCCATCGAGCTCGCCCTTGCCGTACCACGCATGGAAGCGGAACAAGCGCAGGATCCTGAGATAATCCTCGCGGATGCGCGTCACAGGATCGCCGACGAAGCGCACGCGTCCATAGGTGAGGTCGGCCGCGCCGCCGACATAATCGGCGATTTCGCCGTCCGCGCTGGCGTAAAGCGCGTTCATCGTGAAATCGCGGCGCTGGGCGTCTTCGACCCAATCGCTGGTGAAAGCGACAACGGCTCTGCGCCCATCGGTCGAGACATCGCGGCGCAGCGTCGTGATCTCGTAAGGTTTGCCCGACGAAATCGCGGTGATCGTGCCGTGTTCGATGCCGGTGGGAATGGCTTCGATGCCCGCCGCCTGCAACCGCTGCATCACATCGGCCGGCCGGAGCGGAGTTGCGATATCGATATCGCCGACCGCTTCGCCGATGAGCGCATTGCGCACGCAGCCGCCCACGAAGCGGGCGTTGCCGCCGAGCGCGTCGATCACCGCGCGCGTCGGCCCTGCGCGCATCCAGGCATGATTGGCCGGATCGAGTTTCACTTCGTGTTCTCCACCGTTCCCGGCACGATCTTGCCATTCACGACATGGGGCGCAACATAGGTACCCTTGGCTGGATAACCTTCCGTCAAACCCAGATAGATGAAACTCGCCGCCACCATCGCAAGCCCCGCGATGAAGAGCGCCGTCCAGGGCGTGCGCGGCGGAGGAAGCCTGCGCGCATGATACATCAGTAGCACGTAAAGCCCCCAGATCGCGAAGGGCACCGCGAAAAACACCCAGCGTTCCAGCAGGAAGCGGATCATCCGAGTCTCTCGCTGAAATCGACGAGGATCGCCGCGGTCGCGCCCCAGATATAATGCGGCCCATATTGATAGGCCCAGAATTCTCGGATGCGCCCCTGCCATTCGCGCGATTTGCGCATCCGGTTTCGCGGATCGAGCAGGAAGGCGAGCGGCACTTCGAAGATCTCCGAGACTTCGTTGGGATCGGGCGTGAGCGTGAAGCCCTCGTCCAGCGTGCCGACGACGGGGGCGATGGCATAGCCGGTGCCGGTTTCATAGGCGTCGAGGAAGCCCGCAACCGTCACGAAGCGCGCTTCGATGCCGGTTTCCTCGCGCGTTTCGCGCAGCGCCGTTTCGACGATGGAGAGATCGGCCTCGCAGACGCGTCCGCCGGGAAAGCTCACCTGGCCGGCATGGCGCGCCAGATGCGGCGTTCGCCGCGTGAAGAGCACGCTCGGCTCCCTGCGCCGCACGATCGGCAACAGCACGGCGGCGGGAACGAGTTCGCGATGTTCGCGCGGGCGGTTCTCCGGGCTCAGATCGTAATCGCCGCGCGTGGGTTTCAGCGGCAGATCGGGCGCATGATGCAACAATTTGCCGCCGAGCGATTCGAGCACGCCGCTCATGCCGCGCGCCCGAGCGGAAAGAACGTGGCCCCGCTCCACACGCCGAGCTCGCCCGCTTCGCCGGGCACCGCCAGATCGGCCAGCTGATAGAACACGCTTCGCGCGATGCGCGCTTCCAGCCCGCGGCGGACATGAACATAGGGCGCAGGTTCTTGCGTTTCCGGATTGGTCTCGACGCGGATGGGATTTTCGGGGCCCGCCACCGTTTCGTCGCCGACATTGGTGGTGAAGACGAGGCGCTGGGCGCGGCCCTCGCCTTCGGCGCGCATCAGCACGGCGATGAACGGCGCATCCTCCACCGCGATGCGCATCTTCTCGGCCGGGGTTACAAGATGGAAACCATCCGGGTCCTTGCGCAGGATGGTGGAAAACAGGCGCACGATCTCGCGCCGTCCGATGGGCGTGCCCTGGTGGAACCAGGTGCCGTCCTTCGCGATGCGGATATCGATATCGCCGCAATGGGCGGGATGCCATTTCTCCACGGGCGGCAGCTTCCGGCCCTCAGCCAGTTCGCGCTGCAGGCTCGCAAGCCCCAAGGAAAGCCCTTCCGCCATGATTTTTCGCAGTTGCACGCAAGGTGCAACACAAATAGCCTCGCCCGCGAAGATAGGCACCCGGCCACGGACCGGCAACCGCCGCCATGAACGACACCATCACCGAAGACGCGCCCGTCGCCGAGGCCGAAAAGGCCGCCGCCACCTTCGCCCGCGTGCGCGAGGCCATCGGCGGGGTGATCTTCGGACAGAAGGACGTGGTGGATCAGGCGCTGATCACCATCCTTGCGGGCGGCCACGGGCTTCTGATCGGCGTGCCGGGCCTTGCCAAGACGCGGCTGGTGGAGACGCTGGGGATCGCGCTCGGGCTCGACTGGAAGCGCATCCAGTTCACGCCCGATCTGATGCCCGCCGACATCATCGGCTCCGAAGTGCTGGAGGAAAGCGACGCGGGACGCAGGAGCTTCCGCTTCATCAAGGGCCCGGTGTTCAGCCAGCTTCTGATGGCCGACGAGATCAACCGCGCGAGCCCCCGCACGCAATCGGCACTCTTGCAGGCCATGCAGGAAAGATATGTGACGGTTGCCGGCGCGCGCTACGATCTGCCGCCGCCGTTTCATGTGCTGGCGACGCAGAATCCGCTGGAGCAGGAAGGCACTTATCCTCTGCCCGAAGCGCAGCTCGACCGGTTCCTCTTGCAGATCGATGTCGGCTATCCCGACCGCGACGCCGAAAAGCAGATGCTGATCGCAACGACCTTCGGCGACGAGACCCCGCTCAAGCCCGTCTGCGATCCCGGCACGCTGATGCAGGCGCAAGCGATCGTGCGACGGCTTCCCGTGGGCGAGAAAGTGATCGACGCGATTCTCAGGCTCGTGCGCGCGGCAAGGCCCGATGGCGGCGCCGGCGATCTCACCGATTACATTTCCTGGGGGCCCGGCCCGCGCGCGAGCCAGGCTTTCATGCTGGCGGTGCGCGCGCGAGCGCTGCTCGACGGCCGCTTTGCGCCATCGACCGACGATGTGGCGGCGCTGGCGCATCCCGTGCTGCGCCACCGCATGGCGCTCAATTTCTCCGCCCGCGCCGAAGGAACGACGCTCTCCGACATCATCGACCGCCTCGTGCGGAGCAATCTTTGACGCAGCACCTTCAGGAGCAATCCGAACAGCTTGCAGCCTCGCTGCCGCCTCTGCTCGTGGCGGCGGAGCGGCTCGCGTCGGCCGTCAGCCTCGGCGTGCATGGCAGGCGCAAAGCCGGCATGGGCGAGACCTTCTGGCAGTTCCGCCGCTATGCGAGCGAGGATCCCGCGAGCGCCATCGATTGGCGCCAATCGGCGAAGTCGCAGCATCTCTTTGTGCGCGAGCGCGAATGGGAAGCGGCCGAAGCCGTATGGATGTGGCGCGACGGATCGGCCGGCATGCGGTTCAAATCCGATTATGCGAGCGTTTCGAAAATCGATCGCGCGACGGTTTTGACGCTGGCGCTTTGTGCGTTGCTGGTGCGCGGCGGCGAGCGCATCGCGCTTCTGGGCGACGGTCACGGGCCCGCCTCGGGCCGCGCGCCTCTGCGCCGCATCGCCCATGAGCTGATCGACTTCGCGCCGCAGGATGCGGGCCTGCCGCCCGGCGCGCCGGTGACCAAGAACGCGCAATTCGTCTGGTTCAGCGATTTCCTCTCGCCGCTCGCCGATGTCGAAGCGGCGATGCGCAAATGGGCGCATGCGGGACTGACGGGCCATCTCGTGCGCATCGTCGATCCGGCGGAAGAGGATTTTCCCTATATGGGGCGCACGCGCTTCGAAATGGGGCGCATCAGCGAAACGCTCGGCCGCGCCGAAAGCGCGCGCGACGCCTATGCCGCGCGCTTCCGCGCCCATGGCGAAGCGATCTCCGCGCTCGCGCGGCGCATGGGCTGGAGCTATCTCGCGCACCGCACCGACAGGCGCCCCGAAACCGCGCTCGTTGCGCTCTACACCGATCTTTCCGGCGCGCATATGAAGAGGCTGAGCGCCTAGAGGCCGAACATGGGTGTGTTCTCGAGTATCACGTTCGGCGCGCCGTGGATATTGCTGGCGCTGGCGGCGCTTCCGGCAATCTATTTCCTCCTGCGCGTGACGCCGCCTTCGCCGCGCCGCGTCGTCTTTCCGCCGCTGAGATTGCTGCTCGGATTGCAGAGCGTGGAGGAAACGTCCGCGCGCACGCCGCTCTGGCTGTTGCTGCTGCGCCTGTTCGCCGCCGCGCTGATTATCGTGGCGCTCGCGAGCCCCCGCATCGGCGCGCCGCCGCAAGCCGCGGGAACGGGCGCGCTGGTCCTTTTCGTCGACAATGACTGGCAAGCGGCGCATGCCTGGTCCGCCCGCGAGGACGCCATCGCCGATGCGCTCAATTCGGCGGCGCATTCGGAACGCGCCGTCGTCATCGTGCCCACGGCGGGCGCGCGCAAGCCGGACGTTTCCCTGCTCGATGCCGGAGCGGCGGAGCGCGTCGCGCGCGCATTGAAGCCCGAGCCCTATCTCCCCGATCGTCTGCGCGCGATCGATACGCTTGCCAAGGTGAAATTCGCAAGCCGGCCGGAAATCCTCTGGCTGAGCGACGATGTCGATGGCGGAAACGCGGCGAAGATCGCGGACGCGCTTTCCAAGATCGGCTCCTTGAAAATCTTCGCCGATGCGCGCACGAACGGGCCGCTGGCACTGACGCCTGCGCTCAATCAGTCCGACGGTTTCAGGATCACAATCATCGGCAACGGCGCCGCGCGCGATGGCCATGTCGAAGCGCTGGGCGCGCATGGCGAAAGATTGGGCGTCGCGCCATTCCGTTTCCGGCCGGGCGAAACGGAGGCGCAAGCGAAAATCACCCTGCCGCTCGAAGTGCGCAACGAGACCGAGCGCATCGCCATCGCGGGCGAGGATTCGGCGGGCGCGGTGCGGCTGCTCGACAGTTCGTCGAAGCGGCGTCTCGTGGGGCTCGTGGGTTCGAGCAACGCCGAGAACGAACAGCCGCTGCTTTCCGGACTTTATTATCTCGAACGCGCGCTCTCGCCCTACGCCGAGCTGACGAAGGGCTCGATCGCAGACGCGCTCGACCGCCATGTGAGCGTGTTGATGCTGGCCGATGTCGGACGCATCGCCGGCGAGGATTACAGCCGCGTCGAGGATTTCGTGAAGGATGGCGGGGTTCTCGTGCGCTTCGCGGGCGGGCGCATGACCGAAGCGACCGACGATCTCATTCCCGTGAAATTGCGCTCGGGCGGGCGCTATCTCGGCGGCTCGCTCGCCTGGGCCGAGCCGCAGCATCTGGCGCAATTCCCGGATGCGAGCCCGTTCCGCGGGCTGAAGATTCCGGGCGACGTCACGATCTCGCAGCAGGTGCTGGCCGAGCCGTCGGTGGAGCTCGCGGGGCGCATCTGGGCGCGGCTCGCCGACGGCACGCCGCTCGTCACCGCCGAACAGCGCGGCAAAGGATGGATCGTTCTCTTTCATGTGACGGCGGGGCCGGCATGGTCGAACCTGCCGCTCTCCGGACTCTATATCGATATGCTCCGCCGCATTCTCGATCTCGCCGGCGGCGCGCGTCCGGCCGACATGGGAACCGATGCCAACGCCGTCTTCGCGCCGGTCACGACGCTGGACGGCTTCGGACATCCCGGCAAGCCGCCGGCGGAAGCGCTTCCGCTGCGCGGCAGCCAGATCGGAAAGACCAAAGCCTCGCCTGCGCATCCGCCCGGATTTTACGGCGGCGAAGGCGCGCTCGCGGCGGTGAATGCGGCGGATGCCGGCACCGCGCTCGATCCGATCGCGCTCGCGACCGTGAATTACAAAGGCAGCACCGGATTTCCGCTGCAGCCCTTGCTGCTCGCCTGCGCGATCGCGCTGATCCTGATCGACGCGCTGATTTCGCTGTGGCTCAGGGGCTATCTCGAACGTCCGCGCAAATGGCTGGCGGGCGCGAGCGCCGTTCCGCTCCTTCTGCTCATGATCCATCCGGCGCATGCCGACGACAGCTTCGACATGCAGGCCGCGCTCGACACAAGGCTCGCTTACGTCATCACCGGCGTTCCCGATGTCGATGCCATGAGCAAGGCGGGGCTGACGGGGCTCGGCCTGTGGCTGAAGGCGCGCACGTCCTACGAGCCCGAAGCGCCTACGGGCGTCGACATCGCCCATGACGATCTTTCGTTCTTTCCGCTGATCTATTGGCCGATGGATCCGCGCGAAAAGGATTTGTCGCCCGAAGCGATCTCCAAGCTCGACGATTACATGCGAAACGGCGGCACGCTTCTGATCGACACGCGCGATCTGAGCGTTGGCGCCACGACGGGCGCGAATTCCATCGGGCAGCAGACGCTGAGGCGGCTTGCCGGCAAACTCGATCTGCCGCCGCTCGAGCCGATCCCGCCCGATCATGTTCTGACGAAAGCGTTTTATCTGCTCCAGGATTTTCCCGGCCGCTGGGACGGCGGCAAGGTCTGGGTGGAGGCGCTGCCGCCGGCCGATCCCGATCATCCCCAGCCCGCGCGCGGCGGCGACGGCGTTTCGCCCGTGATCATCGGCGGCAATGACTGGGCGGCGGCCTGGGCGGTGGACGAGAACGGAGAGCCCATCGCCGCCGTCAGCGACGAGCAGCGCGAAATGGCGATCCGCTTCGGCATCAATGTCGTGATGTATGCGCTGACCGGCAATTACAAGACCGATCAGGTGCATGTGCCCGCGCTGCTGCAACGGTTGGGCAAATGAGCTACGCGATCGACTTCGCGCCCCATGTTTCGCCCGCACTGCTTTGGGCGATGGCGGCGGCCGCGATCGTCATCACGCTCGGCTCTTTCGTTTTGCGGGCGCGCGGAGCCTGGGCGCGCGGGCTCGCATTTGCGATTCTTCTGGCGGCGCTTGCCAACCCGCTGATCGTGCACGAGACGCGCGAACCCTTGCCGGACGTGGCGGCCATCATCGTCGACCATTCGCAGAGCATGGATGTGGGCAGGCGCCGCGCCGAGGCCGACGCGGCGTTCGCGAAGATCAAGCGCGAACTCTCCGCCGAAAAAGGACTCGAATTGCGCGAGGCGACGGTGGAAACCGGCGCCGGCGACAATGGCACGCAGGCCTTTGCCGCGCTCGACGGCGCGCTCGCCGATGTGCCGCCGGAGCGCGTGGCGGGCGCGATCATGATCACCGACGGCGAAGTGCACGACGCGCCGGCGAAGCTTTCCATGCATGCGCCGCTGCAGGCGCTGATCGCGGGCAGACACGACGAGCGCGACCGCAAGCTCACCATCGTCTCGGCCGCGCGCTTCGCCATCGTCGGCCACAATGCCGACATCGCGCTGCGCGTGGACGATTTCGGCAGCCGCGCGGACGCCTATGCCGATATCGATGTGCGCGTGGACGGTACCGGCAGCGGAACGAAGATCGTCCCCGTGGGCAGGCAGAGCAATATCCAGGTGCCCATCACCCATGGCGGCGAAAATGTCATCGAGCTTTCCGCCAAACCGGGGCCCGCCGAGCTGACGCTCGAGAACAATCGCGCGGTGGTGACGGTGTCGGGCGTGCGCGACCGCTTGCGCGTGCTGCTCGTTTCGGGCGAGCCGCATGCGGGCGAGCGCGTGTGGCGGAGTTTGCTGAAGGCCGATCCGTCCGTCGATCTCGTGCATTTCACCATCCTGCGCCCGCCGGACAAACAAGACTCAACGCCCATCGGCGAGCTTTCGCTGATCGCGTTTCCCACCCATGAATTGTTCGTCGAGAAGCTCAACCAGTTCGATCTCGTGATCTTCGACCGCTATCGCGAGCGCGGGATCCTGCCGCTCGCCTATTTCGAGAACATCGCCAATTATGTGGAGAATGGCGGCGCGCTGCTGCTCTCGGCGGGACCGGAATTCGCGAGCCCCCAGAGCATCTACCGCACGCCGCTCGCCGGCGTCTTGCCGGCCCAGCCCACGGGCGACATCATCGCGCAGAAATTCAAACCGGTCGTGACCGACGAAGGACTTGCCCATCCCGTCACGCGCGATCTTGCCGGCGAGAACCAGAACGGCAATCCGCCCAGCTGGGGAAGCTGGTTCCGCGTGATCGGCGCCAATGCCGTTTCCGGCGAAACGCTGATGGACGGACCGGACGGCAAGCCGCTCCTGGTGCTCGATCATGTCGGCAAGGGGCGCGTGGCGGAATTGCTCTCCGATCAGACATGGCTTTGGGCGCGCGGTTACGAAGGCGGCGGGCCGGACGCGGAATTGTTGCGCCGGCTCGCGCACTGGCTGATGAAGGAGCCGGAGCTCGAAGAAGAACGGCTGAGCGCGTCGGTGCAGAACGGCGAGATCGCCATCGAACGGCGCACCATGGCCAAGAGCGCAAAACCCGTGACGCTGACCGCGCCTTCGGGAAAAACCTCGACCGTCGAACTGACCAAAGCCGAGCCCGGAACATGGCGCGGCAGCGCGAAAGTGAGCGAGCTCGGGCTTTACCGCCTGAGCGACGGAACCTTGAGCGCGGTCGCCGCTTCCGGTCCGCTCAATCCGAAAGAAGTGTCGGACATGCGCGCGACGGATTCGATCCTCGCACCGCTTGCCGAGGCGAGCGGCGGCTCGGTGCACTGGCTTTCCGACGGCCTGCCCTCTATCCGCCGCGTGTCGCCGGGCGAAAGCGCGAGTGGCGCGGACTGGATCGGCTTGCGCAGCAACGGCGCCTATCGCGTGACGAGCGTGCAGCAACAGCCGCTGGTGCCGGCCTGGGCGGCGGTGATTTTGCTGCTGGGTGTGTTGCTGCTGGCGTGGCGGGTTGAAGGAAGATAATTCAAACTCAATGTCATCCCGGAAACGCGCGGCAGCGCGTTATCCGGGACCCACCACTGAGCCGCTTTCACGGTGGGTCCCGGCTCGCGCGATGCTTCGCATCGCTTCCGCCTTCGCCAAGGCTACGGCGGACAAGTGGCCGGGATGACAATTCAGTTCGTTCCGCCCACCCCCGCGCCATCCGCGCAGACAGGTTCGTCGATGCGCGCGCGTTTGACGGTTCCCTGGAGCGCATCGAGCGCGCCATCAACGAGCGCGACGCCGAGGATGCGCGCCGCATCGACGGGACCGGGAAATTTGATGCGGCCGGGCGCGATGGGCGCGAAACCGACGCGGGCATAATAGGGCGCATCGCCCACGAGAATGACGCTCCGGTGTCCCTTCTTTTTGGCTTCCTCCAATCCCTTCTGCATCAGCGCGATGCCGATGCCGCGCCCGCGCTGATCGGTCTGCACGGCGAGCGGGCCGAGCAGCAGCGACTTCTCGCTTCCAACGATCACCGGCCAGAAACGCACCGAGCCGCGCAACACGCCGTCTTCGACCGCGACGAAGGAAAGCCCCGGCTCCGCCGCCACGCCTTCGCGCAGGCGATAGGCCGATTTGGCGTAGCGCCCGGGCCCGAAACTCTGCGCGGCGAGCGCCTCCACCGGGCCCGCGTCTTCGGCTCGTTCGGCTCTGATGTCCCACATGGACTTTCGCCTCTTTTTTCCGCGCGCGCGCCCGTCTAGGCTCGCGGCCGATATCCATCGACGGAGGTAAACATGGGTGTGCTGGAAGGCAAGGTCGTTCTCGTCACCGGCGGCGCGAACGGGATCGGCAAGGAATGCGCGCTTCTGGCGGCGAAGGAAGGCGCGTCCGTCGTCGTCAACGATCTGGGCGGCGCGGTTGCGGGCGGCGACGAAGGCTCGGCCGGGCCGGCCGAACAGGTGGCGGCCGAAATCCGCAAGGGCGGCGGGCGCGCGGTTTCCAATTCCGAGAGCGTGACATCGCGGCCCGGCGTCGCGCGCATGATCGCGCAGGCGATGGACGAATTCAAAGGCCTGCACGCGATCATCAATCCGGCCGGAATCCTGCGCGATACCATGTTCCACAAGATGACCGACGAGGATTGGGACAAAGTGATCGAGGTGCATCTGCAGGGCTCCTACAATGTGTGTCACGCCGCGGTAAACCATTTTCGCGAGCAGCAGGAAGGCTCCTTCGTCCTTTTCACCTCCACCTCCGGGCTCATCGGCAATATCGGCCAGGCCAATTACGCCGCCGCCAAGATGGGCATCGTGGGGCTGTCGCGCATCATCGCGATGGAGGGGCTGCAGAAGAATGTGCGCTCCAACACCATCGCGCCGTTTGCCTGGACGCGCATGATCGCGACCATTCCGATAAAGGACGAAGCCTCCGCCAAGCGCGTGGAGCGCATGAAAAATATGATGCGCGCCGATCAGGTGGCGCAGCTGGCGGTCGCACTCGCCTCGCCCGCGACGAAGGATGTGTCGGGCCAGATCTTCGCCGCGCGCGGCAATGAAGTGTTCCTCATGAGCCAGCCGCGGCCCGTGCGCGGCATCGGCAAGGTAGAAGGCTGGACGCCGGAGACCATCGCCAATCACTGCATGCCGGCGTTGAAGCCGAGTTTCCACGATCTGGGCGCGACGACATCGGTGTTCGGCTGGGATCCGATCTGATCACCAATAAGCGGATGGCGTCTGCGTGTTCACGAACTCGGCCATCCGCCGCGCGGTTCCGGCGGCCGTGCCGGGCGGCGGATGGGCGGGATCGGCGAATTGCACCGCCACGACTTCCGCGTTCGGGTGAAAATCGATCTCGGCATCGCGCACGCGATAAAGCGCGATCACATTCGTCGCGAGCCCCGCTTTGCGCGTGAAGAGTCCGGCGGATTCCGCCGTGCCGCGCACGAGCCCCACTTCCTCGCGCAATTCGCGCATCACGGCCTCGGCCGGCGGCTCGCCGCGCCCGACGCCGCCGCCGGGCAGATGCCAGCCGGAAACATAGCGGTGCCGTACGAGAAGCACGCGCCCCGCCCGATCGAGCGCCAGCGCGCTGACACCGAAGGCAACCGGGGAGACGAGCGCCTTCACGCTCGCGACCACGGCCGTCAGAACGTTCAGCCGCCCGCTCACCCGGCCCCGCGATCGGCGTAAGGGTTTGCTAACCCAATGGTCATAGCGTCCTCCGGCAGCGCATCGGCGGCGCGCGCCATGGCCGAATACAATTTCGAACTTTTACGGGCCCTCGTGATCGAGGACAATGCCCATATGCGCAAGCTCCTGCGCTCGCTGCTGCATTCGATGGGCATCAAGGAGATCGTCGAAAGCGCCGACGGCGAGGCCGGCTACAAGGCCTTGCGCGAGCAGCGCTTCGATTTCGTGCTCACCGACCTTTCGATGAAGCCCGTCGACGGCATCGAATTCACCAAACGCGTGCGCACCGCCCCCGACAGCCCCAATCAATACCTGCCCATCGTGATGGTGACGGGCCATACCGAACGCGCCCGCGTGGAGGCGGCGCGCGATGCGGGCGTGACCGAATTCCTCGCCAAGCCGATCACCGCGCAACACCTTCACCAGCGCATTTCGCAGATCGTCGAGCGGCCGCGCGCCTTCGTGCGCAACGACGTCTATGCCGGGCCCGACCGGCGCCGCCGCAGGGACGAGAATTTCCAGGGGACCTCGCGCCGCAAGGCCGATACGAAATCCGATCCGAAGGACGATCTCGCGCTCAAATAGCGGGGCGGTAAATAAAATCCCAACGGCGCGCATTCATCCCTCCTTAAGGGCTCGTCTTAATACTGTTAACCGGGGCGCGGGCGTCGGCGCCCGAGTGCTTTCGCGCGCGCATCCGGCAGGTCATTAAGCATGCTTCAGATCGGCGGCATTGTCGTTCTCTTCGCGGCCGTATTCGGCGGCTTCCTCATCTCCGGCGGCTCGCTCGAAGTGATCGCCGAGGCATTGCCCCATGAAATGCTGACCATCGGCGGTGCGGCCACTGCGGCGCTTTTGATCGGCGGCTCGATGTATTCGCTGAAGAAGATCGCGGGCGAAACCGGCAAGATCATCTCCGGCCCCAAATGGAAGCCCGACGATTACCGCGATCTGCTTTGCCTGCTCTTCCTGCTCACCAAGACGATGAAATCGAAAGGCCTGATCGCGCTCGAGGCCCATATCGAAAAGCCGCAGGAATCGTCGATTTTCAAGCGCTATCCGCGCATCGCCAAGGATCATTTCGCGCTCGCCTTCATCTGCGACACGCTGCGCATGATGACGATGAGCCTGGAGGATCCCCATCAGGTCGAAGCGGCGATGGAGAAACAGCTCGAAAAGCACCATCACGAGGCGCTTGCGCCGGCGGCCGCGCTGCAGACCATGGCCGACGGCCTGCCGGCTCTCGGTATCGTGGCGGCGGTTCTCGGCGTGATCAAAACCATGGGCGCGATTTCCGAGCCGCCCGAAGTGCTCGGCCGCATGATCGGCTCGGCGCTCGTCGGCACCTTCATGGGTGTATTCCTGGCCTACGGAATCGTTGGGCCGATCGCCACGCGGCTCAAATCCATCGTCGAAGATGAAACGCAATTCTATCACGTCATCCGCGACATCCTGGTCGCGCATCTGCACGGAAACGCGGCGCAGGTGTCGGTCGAAATCGGGCGCGGCAGCGTGCCGAGCGAAGCCCAGCCGAGCTTTCAGGAACTGGAAGAAGCACTCAATACGATTCCGCCGGACGCGAGTTGAAGCGCGGCAGCGATCAAGCCCGCGCCCTGGCGCGCGCGTCATGCAGCTCCACGAAGAATGTCGCGAGCGCACCCGCCAGGAAGCCCAGGGGCATGGCGTAGACGACATCCACGTCGCATCCCAGAACGATGATGGCCGTGACCAGAAGGCCGGTCCATTGCGCCACGTTTCTCGGCATTCCCTGGATTCCCCACCGATTATGGGCCGAGCGTAATGCCGCGCGCCGCGCGCATGAAGCAGATGTTTAACGAAAGGTTAATCGCGGGGGCGAGTTCCCTAAAGCCCGAACTCGATCCCCTGCGCCAGAGGCAGGGCATCCGAATAATTGATGGTCGCGGTTTGCCTGCGCATATAGGCCTTCCAGGCGTCGGAGCCGGATTCCCGCCCGCCGCCGGTTTCCTTTTCACCGCCGAAGGCGCCGCCGATTTCCGCGCCGGAGGGTCCGATATTCACATTGGCGATGCCGCAATCGGAGCCCGTGGCGGCGAGGAACCGTTCGGCCTCCTGAATATCCAAAGTGAAAATGCAGGACGAGAGCCCCTGCGGCACGGCGTTATGCTTGGCGAGCGCATCGGCGAAATCGCGATAGCGCATCACATAAAGAATCGGCGCGAAGGTTTCGCGCGTCACGATCGCGGTCTGGTCCGGCATTTCGGCGATGGCCGGCTTCACGTAGAACGCATTGGGGAATTCGTGTTCGTGGATGCGGCCGCCGCCGGCGATCTTGCCGCCCTCGCCCTTCGCGGCATCGAGCGCACGCTCCATATTTTCATAGGCGCGGCCATCGATCAGCGGGCCGACAAGCGTTCCCTTCTTCAAGGGATCGCCGATGGGAAGATTGGCGTAGGCGTTCTTCAGCGCGGGAACGAGCTTGTCGTAAATCGACTCGTGCACGAAAAGCCGGCGTAGCGAGGTGCAGCGCTGGCCCGCCGTTCCCACCGCCGAAAACAGGATCGCGCGCAACGCAAGATCGAGTTTCGCGGACGGGCAGACGATCATCGCATTGTTGCCGCCGAGTTCGAGGATCGAGCGGCCGAGGCGTTGTGCGACCGTTGGCGCCAGCGCGCGTCCCATTGCGGTCGAGCCGGTCGCGCTCACGACCGGAATGCGCGCGTCTCTCGCCAGGGCCTCGCCCGCTTCGCGCGCGCCCAAGATCACTTGCGACAGGTTCGTGGGCGCCGAACCGAAGCGATGACAGGCACGTTCGAACAATGTTTGTGTCGCAAGCGCGGTGAGCGGCGTCTTCTCCGACGGTTTCCAGATCACGGAATCGCCGCACACGAGAGCCAGCGCCGCATTCCACGACCACACCGCGACCGGGAAATTGAACGCCGAAATGATGGCGACGGGGCCGGCCGGATGCCAGCTCTCCATCATGCGATGTCCGGGGCGTTCGCTTGCGATGGTGAGCCCGTAAAGCTGGCGCGACAGACCGACCGCGAAATCGCAGATGTCGATCATCTCCTGCACTTCGCCGAGGCCTTCCTGATGGATCTTGCCCATTTCCAGCGTGACCAGCGTGCCCAGCATGTCCTTGTGCGCGCGCAATTCTTCGCCGAACAGGCGCACGAGCTCGCCGCGCCTGGGCGCGGGGATTTCGCGCCATTGCCGGAATGCGGCCACGCTCGCGGCGATTTTCCGCTCGATGGCGGCGGCATCGTCGAACGCCACGCGGCCGATCTCCGCGCCGTCGATGGGCGAATGGACGGCGTGACCGCCCGCGGGCTTCAACCCGAAATGAGCCAGGATTTCGCCGATATGCATCATGTGCTCCCGCGAAGTTTTGAAAGCGTGGCCGTGGGCGAGATCGCTTGCGGATCGACACGGATGTGGATCAACGCCGGCTTCTTCGCGCCCACCGCTTCGTTGAAGGCGGCGGCGAATTCGCTCGTGCGCTTCACCGTGAAGCCGAGCGCGCCATAGGAGCGCGCCAGCGCCGCGAAATCGGGATTGGTCAAATCGGTGCCGATGACCCGGCCGGGATATTCGCGTTCCTGGTGCATGCGGATCGTGCCGTACATGGAATTGTCGAACACGAGGATCACGACCGGCACGTCATATTGCACGGCGGTGGCGAGCTCCTGTCCGCTCATCAGGAAACATCCGTCGCCCGCGCAGGCCACCACCATCCGGCCAGGATGCAGAATCTTCGCGGCGATCGCGGCGGGAACGCCATAGCCCATTGCGCCGCTGGTGGGCCCCAACAGCGTCGGATATCCGCGATAGAGATAGAAGCGGTGCAGCCAGCCGGCATAATTGCCCGCGCCATTGGCGATGATGGCGTCGCCCGGCAGGCGGTTGTTGAGCCAGGCGAAAATCTCGGAGGGATTGACGTCGCCGGGCGCGGCAACAGGTCTTGTCCATTTCTCATAGGCCGCGCGCGCTTCGCGCCGCAGGGCGCGCCAATGCACATTGGCGGGCGGGCTCAGCTCGGCCGCCAGACGCAGGAACGGCGCGACGTCGGAGAGGATCGCCAGATCGGCCTGATAGACGCGGTTGAGCTCGTCCGCGCTCGGATGCACATGGACGAGCTTTTGCGCCGCATCGGGTGGAACCACGCGGGTGTAGCCATCCGTCGTCATCTCGCCCAGCCGCGCGCCGATGACGAGCAAGAGATCGCTCTCCTTGATGCGCTTGACGAGCGCCGGGTCCGCGCCGATTCCGAGATCGCCGCAATAATGGGCATAGGTGTTGTCGAAACGGTCCTTGGCGCGGAACGAGGTGCAGACCGGAAGATCGAAACTTTCGGCAAAGCGGCGCGCATCGGCGATGGCGGCGGGCGTCCAGCCCGGGCCGCCCAGAATGACGAAGGGATTCGCCGCCGACATCAGCATGGCGCGCATGCGCGTGACGCTCTCGCGCGCGGCGGCCGCTTCGCTCTTTTGATAGGGGCGCGTGGCGGGCGTCGCGCATTCGCCCGCAAGCACGTCTTCCGGCAGCGACAGCACGACGGGCCCCGGTCGCCCGCTCGCCGCTGTGTGGAAGGCGCGCGCGACATATTCGGGAATGCGGTCCGCGTCGCGGATTTCGGCCGCCCATTTGGCGAGCGGCGCGAACATCGCGGGGAAATCGACTTCCTGGAAGGCTTCGCGGTCGCGCATGGATTGGGCGACCTGACCCACGAAGAGGATCATGGGCGTGGAATCCTGAAAGGCGGTGTGCACGCCGATGGCGGCGTTGGCGGCGCCGGGCCCGCGCGTGACGAAACAGATTCCGGGCCGCCCCGTGAGCTTGCCGAAGGCTTCGGCCATATTCGCCGCGCCGCTTTCATGGCGGCAGGTAATCAATCGGACGGAATCCTTGGCGTCATAAAGCGCATCGAGCGCGGCCAGATAGGATTCGCCGGGCACGCAGAACACGTGGCTTGCGCCATGGATTTTCAGCGCTTCGACGAGCGCTGCACCACCGCTTCGTGCCATCATCGAACCTCACACATTCCCTCTCCCCCGTCGGGGGAGAGGGTGAGGGGGTGTCGCCGCGCGTGCGATGTTTGGAGCAGTGCGCCTGCTTCACCGCCCCCTCACCCTGCCCTCTCCCCCCTCAAAGGGGGGAGAGGGAGATTTCAACTAAATTCCTTTCGCGTAGTAACGCCCGAAACGGTTGGAAAGGAAATCGGAAAGTTTGGCTTCCTCCTGCCGCACGAAACCCTTCTGCGGCAACTTGCCTTCCACCAGAAGATCGGTCATGGCGCAGATGCCCGCCGCGGTCGTGATCTGGATCGCGCTCATCAGCTTTCCGTTCACGTTCTGGGCGTAGATCTTCTTGGCGTAGCTCTCCTGCGTGAGCAGGCCTTCGCGCCAGCCGGAAACCGTCACGAAAATGAGCACGACATCCTGATAGGTGATCGGGATCGCGGCCTCGAGCACATCCTTCAAAAGCTCGCGGCGCATGCCGAGCCTCAAATCGCGCACCAGCATCTTGACGATGTCGCGATGACCGGGATAGCGCACGGTCTTGTAATTCAGATTCTCGACCTTGCCTTCCAGCGTGTCGCATAGCGTGCCCAACCCGCCGGAGGTGTTGAAGGCTTCGTATTCGGTGCCGTCGAGCGCGAAATGCTCCATTTCCTCGAGGCCGGGAACTTCGGTGCGATGGCCGTCGCGGATCGCCTCGCAAGGGTTGCAATATTCGTTGATGAGCCCGTCGGTCGACCAGGTGAGATTGTATTTCAGCGCGTTGGTCGGGAACACGGGCAGCGCGCCGACGCGCATCTGCACGTCGCGCAGCTTGTCGAACTTCTTCGCCAGATCGTAGGCGACGATGGAGATGAAGCCCGGCGCCAAACCGCATTGCGGGATGAAGGCGGTCTCCTCGCTTTGCGCGAGCTTCTTGATCGTGCGCGTCGAGGCCACGTCCTCGGTGAGATCGAGGTAATGGGCGCCCGCGCGCTTGGCGGCCTCGGCGACCGTTTCGGTCAGCGTATAGGGCGTGGCGGAGAGAACGATGTCATGGCCCTCGACCTCATGGGCGAAATCGCGCGCGTCGCTCACCGCGAGGCGGCGCAAAGAGACATTCTTCGCCGGCATGCGTTCGAGGCTCGCCGCATCGCGATCGACCACCGTCACGCGGTAATCGCCGCTGGAGGCGAGAAGCTCGGTGATCGCAATGCCGATCTTTCCCCCGCCGACGAGCATCACTTTCTTCATCCTGGGCCTCCGCATGGATTGTGAACGGCTCCGGGATAGGCCCGTTCCCGGCCGGAAAAACCCCGGCGAAGCGCCGGAATTCGGTCTATGATCCGGCGAAACGCAGGGATGACCGGCAAAATGCCGAAAGCCGATACGGATGCGAAACTGGTGGCACTTCTCAGCGCCAATGCCCGCGAGCCGGTCGCTTCGCTCGCCCGCAAGCTGGGACTGGCGCGCTCCACCGTTCAGGAGCGCATCGCGCGGCTGGAGCGCGAAGGGACCATCAAAGGCTACACCATACACATGGGCGAGGAGGCGCAGAGCCGCAAGCTCCGCGCCATCGTGATGATCACGGCCGATGCGCGCGCGGCCGACCGGGTGAGCGCCGAATTGAAGAAGATGGCGGAGGTGCGCGCGCTGTCCGCCGTGTCGGGCGCCTATGACATGATCGCGGTGGTGGAAACCGACACGCCCGCGCGCATGGACACCGCACTCGACCGCATCGGGCGCGCTCATGGCGTGGAGAAGACGGTGTCGTCGATCATCTTGTCGGAAAAATTCAGCCGCTAGCTGCGCAGCGCGAAACCCGCCGCTTCCAGTTTTGCGCGGATTTCCTTTGCATGCGCCGCATCGCGCGCCTCGATCGTGAGGCCGAGATCGGCGAGCTTGGCGGACGTGTCCGTCGCCATGCGGTTGTGCGAGACTTCGAGGATGTTGCCGCCGGCATCGCCGACCAGCGTCGCGATCTTGGCAAGAAGGCCCGGGCGATCCTCGATCTCCACCACGAGCGAGAGGATGCGGCCCTCGCGCGAAAGCTCGCGCAGGATGACGTTGGACAAAAGCCGCATGTCGATATTGCCGCCGGAAAGCACGACGCCCACTTTCTTTCCCGTGAAGAGATCGCGATTGGCGGTCACGGCCGCGAAGGAAGCGGCGCCCGCGCCTTCCACCACCGTCTTTTCGATTTCCAGCAGCGTGGCGATGGCGCACTCGATCTCGTCGTCGCGCACCAGGAGAATATCCTTCACCAGCGCCGCGACGATGGCGCGTGTGATAGTGCCCGGCTCCTTCACCGCGATGCCTTCGGCGATGGTCTGGCCTTCGCAGGGAAGGTTGGCACGCTTCACAACGTCGTACATGGAGGGATAGCGGCTCGCCTCCACGCCATAGATTTCGATCGCGGGCTTGAGCGCCTTTGCGGCAATCGAAATGCCGGAGATCAATCCGCCGCCGCCGATGGGAACCACCAGCGCATCGAGATCGCAATCGGCGAGCATTTCGAGCGCGATCGTGCCCTGTCCTGCGATCACCGCCGGATCGTCGTAAGGATGTACGAGCGTGAGATTTTCGTCCTTTGCGATATCGCGCGCGCGCGCGAAGGCGCGGTCGAGCGAAGTACCGTCGATCACCACCCGCGCGCCGAAATCCTGCGTGTGCTTGACCTTGTTGAAGGGCGTGCCTTCCGGCATCACGATGGTCGCGGGGATGCCGAGCCGCCCCGCATGATAGGCGACACCTTGCGCATGATTGCCCGCGCTCATCGCCACCACGCCGCGTTTGCGCTCGTCCGCCGAGAGCGACGAAAGTTTGTTGAGCGCGCCGCGTTCCTTGAAGGAGGCGGTGAATTGCAAATTCTCGAATTTGAGATAGATCTCGGCGCCCGACAGCGCGGAGAGCGTGCGCGAATGGCTGAGCGGCGTGCGTTTCACCGCGCCCGCGATCACATTCGCCGCCGCGCGCACGTCATCGATCGTCACCGGGAAAGCCGCCATCATCCGGCCTTTCGCTGGTAGCAGCGGAGGGATTTGAACCCCCGACCAAGGGATTATGATTCCCCTGCTCTACCACTGAGCTACGCTGCCAACCGAGGCGCGGGATGTAAGAGGGGCTTTCCGCCCTGTCAAGCAGCAGCCCGCGCAGGCTCGGCATGCGCGATCCAGCCGCCGCCGAGAACGCGCGTGCCGTCATAGAAGACGCAAGCCTGGCCGGGCGCGACCGCTTCCTCGATGCCGAGAAGCTCGACATGGGCGGCGCCATCGGCGAGCGGCATGACGCGCGCGGCGGCCGGCGGACGCGTGGAGCGCACCTTCACCGCGCATTCGAACGGCGCGGATGCGGGCAGAAGCCAGTTCACGTCGCGCAAGACGATATTGCGGATGCGCAGCGCCTCGCGCGGGCCCACGATCACGCGACGGTTCTTCGCGTCGAGCCTGAGCACGAAAAACGGCTCCTCATTGCCCGAAAGTCCGAGGCCTTTGCGCTGGCCGACCGTGAAATGGATCACGCCCGGATGCGCGCCCAGCACATGGCCAGAGAGATCGACGATCTCGCCGGGCGCGGCGGCATCGGTGCGCAGCTTTTCGACGACGCGCGCGTAATCACCATCGGGCACGAAGCAGATATCCTGACTGTCGGGCTTGTCCGCCACGATCAAGCCGAGCTCGCCCGCGAGCGCGCGCACGTCGCGCTTCTCCATCGCGCCGAGCGGAAAGCGCACGAAATCGAGCTGCGCGCGCGTGGTGCGATAAAGAAAATAGCTCTGGTCGCGCGCGGCATCCGCGGCGCGATGCAACTCCGTGCCGTTCGCGCCTTCCACCCGCCGCACATAATGACCGGTCGCGAGCGCATCGGCGCCGAGGTCCTTCGCGGTCTCGAGCAGATCGGCGAACTTGACCTTCTCGTTGCAGAGCACGCAGGGAATCGGCGTTTCGCCGCGCGCATAGGATGCGGCGAAATCGCCGATCACGGCGTCGCGGAAGCGGCGCTCGTAATCGAGCACGTAATGCGGGATATCCAGCCGCTCGGCCACGCGGCGCGCGTCATAGATGTCCTGGCCCGCGCAGCAGGCGCCCTTCTTCTTCGGTGCCGCATCGTAAAGCTGCAGCGTCACGCCGATCACGTCGTAACCTTCGCGCTTCAGAAGCGCGGCCGCGACCGAGGAGTCGACGCCGCCCGACATGGCGGCGACCACGCGGGTCTCACGCGGCGTCTTTGCAAGGCCAAGGGAATTGGTTGCGCTCATGGGGAGCCGATATAGGCTCCCCCGCGCCGTCCCACAAGATCAGCCGGTGGTCGTGGCTACGGGGAGATAATTGAGCAGCGAAACCTGGTTCAATTGCGAGGTCACCTGCAGCGCCGCCTGCAGCGCCACCTGGTTCTGGTTCAGGTTGGAGACCGCGGTCGCCATGTCCACATCCGAAAGATCGGAGGCGAAACCCTTGTAGAGCGTGGACAGCGATTGCTGGCGGCCGATCGCATCCTGAAGCCGGTTGTAGGTATAGCCGTTGGCGGCGGCCGTGTTGTTCAGATCCTGATCGACCGAGGTGATCTGCGGGATCGCGCTGGAGAGGAAATCGTTCTGCGCGCTGGTGAGGTCCTGGCCGAAGGTTCCGTTCGGGCCGGCGTTGAAATCGGCGATGTCCTTCAGCGATTGCAGAAGGCTGGTGCCGACATCCGACGCCAGAAGGCCGATCTGCACGTTCTCGCCGTCGCCCACATCGACCGAGCGCGTCAGCGTGCCGTTGGCGAAGGCGTCGGAAACCGACGGCAGCGCCGAAAGATCGGAAAGGTTCGTCGCGGTCACGGGCGGCGTGTCGTCCTTGTCGCCGCCATAAATGTAATTGCCGTTGGCATCCTGCGAATTCAGGATCTGCACGGCCTGATCGTAGATGTTCTGGGCTTGCGTCATCAGCGTGGAGGCGTCGTTGTTGGCGAGCGCGGTGGTAACGGCCTGGCGCAACTGCCCGGCCAGATCGCCGAGCGTGGTGAGCTGGGTGTTCTGCAGATCGGTCTGGGTGAGCGCAAGCTGCGTAGCGGTCTGATAGGCGTCCGCGCGCGCGGACGCCGATTGGGCCGCCTGCAGCACGGCGACCTTGTCGCCCAGCCCGCCATAGTCGCTCGCCACCTTGCCGCTCGCGACCTGCTGCTGCGACTGGTTGAGATTGAGGTTGGCCTGGTTGATCTGCTGCAGCATGTACTGCATCTGCGTGTTGGTGGCGACGCGGTCGATGGTCATGGTCGCATCCCTTCCTACTGGATCTGGAGAAGCGTGTTGTAGAGCTGGTCGACCGCGGAAAGAATGCGCGCGCCCGCGGCATAGGCCTGCTGATAGATCATCATGTTGGACAATTCCTCGTCCAGGTTGACGCCGGAGTCGGAGGATTGGCGCGCCTGCGCTTCGGTCAAGCGGTCGCTTTGGGTTGCGTTGGCGGCCGTGACCGCCTGGCTGCGCGTGGCGATGTCCTGATAGAAGGCGCCGGCGAATTCGTTAAGCGTGGCCGATTGCGCGCCGAGCCCGCCCACCGCGGGAAAGCCCTGCTGCGTGCTCGACAGATTCTGGAGCGCGAGAATGCCGCGCGCATCGCCGGGGGTCACGATGGCGTCGCCCGCCACGCTCGCGGGCGTGATCGAAGGCTGGCCGAAGGCGAGCAGATCGGGCGAAGTGGTGATCGCGGAATTGACGGCGAAATTGGTGGCGGGCGCGGCGGCTTCATGGACGCCCAGACCGAAAAGCTGGGTGAAACTCATGCCCGTGGTGCCGCGCGATGTCGTGTCGTTGGTGACGTTGAGCGCGTAATTCGCGTAAGCCGCCGCGGGCGTCATCGCGAGCTGGCCGTTGGAATCGAGAGCGAAGGAGGCCGCGCCGCCGAACGCGGTATTGAGCGCGCCCACGACGTCGCCGATGGTCATCGACGAGGTGAGCGTCACGCTCGCCTGCTTGGCGATGCTGCCGTCCGGGCCCTTGAGCGCGAATTGCATCGTGCCGCCATTGGCGAAGCCGCCCGCATCCGACGAAGAAAGCCCCGTGGTCAGGATCGAGGGCGCGCCGGTGGTGAAGAGATCGTTCAGCCCGAAGAATTGCGAGAAGCCGACGCCGCCGCGCGAGGACGGCGTCGTCGCATCGTCCTGGATGACGACGCCGTTGCCGCCATTGGCGGCGACGGCGAGCTGGCCGTTGGCGAAGCTTGCGCTGCCATTGGCGCCGAGCGCGGAATTGAGCGCGGTGACGAAACCGCCGATCGTGCCGCCGAAGCTGGTGGCCGGCCCGCCATCGACGGAGAGCGTGCCCGCGCCGAAATCCACATCGACGCGCGAAACGAGATTGCCGCTCTGATCGGCGATCGCGACGGTGGTCTTGCCCGTGAAATTGAGCGCGTCGCTCGAAAGCAGCCCGGTGTTTTCGCCATCCAGCGACGAGGGCGGCGGGAAGGCGGCATTGGCGTTGTGCTGCGCGTTGAAGGCGAGCGCGGTCTGGCGCGCGAAACTGCCCAGTTCCTGCTGCAGGTCGCCGAGCGTCCCGTCGCGCATGTCGATCAGGCCCTTGATCTTGCCCGAGCCGAGATGGGGATCGAAAACGTCGCTCGTGCCGATGGCCTGGCCGGTCTGGGGATTGATGTTGGAGATGGCGATGGAGCCGTAGCTGCCGTTGTTCGCCCCGCCCGTATAGGAAAGCTGCGCATAGGTATCGCCGACCAGATTGACGCCGTCCTGCGTCATCACCGTGATCTCGCCGTTTGGATTGGTCGAGGTGCGCACGCCGACGAGCTGCGCCAGACTCTGCACTGCCTGATCGCGCTGATCGAGGAGCCCTGAGGAGGTGTCGCCCTGGGCGTTGGCGGTGTTGATCTGCTGGTTGAGATCGTAGACCTGCTTGATGAGCGTGTTCACGCTGCCGATGGAGGCGACGACCTGCTGATCGGTCTGGTTCTGCAGCGTGGTGATCGAGCTCGACAGATTCGAGATCGTCGAGGCCATGTCCTGGAAGGCGTTGAGCACGCCTTGCCCGCTCGCGCTGGAAGACGGCGACATCGAGGCCGTGCTCAGCGCCGCAAATATATTGTCGAGCTTGGTGGAAAGATCGCTGCCGTCGCCCGGCTGGCCGACGATGCCGTTCAACTGGTTGAGGATGTCGTTCTCGGCGCCATATTGCGCAGCACCCGCCTGGGCGCCCAGCGTTTCCTGCGTCAGGAACTGATCGGCCACGCGCTGGATATCGGCGATGTCCACGCCTGTAAGCTGGCCGCCCGCGGTCAAAGGCTCTTCGTCGACGACGCGCCGCGCATAGCCCGGCGTATTCATATTGGCGACGTTGTTGGAGACGACGCGCAAGGCCGCGCTGTTGGTCTGCAGCGCAGTCAACGCACTCGCCATAATGCCGTTCAACGTCAAGGCGCGGGCTCCGGACACTTTGCCTCGGCAAGCCTGTTCGCAAAGCCCGTGCCATGAAAAACACGCGCGCTCGGCGGAAATTCGAGAGTGGTGCGATGCGCAACGCGGCAGTGTTTGCCGGGTGGGGAAGTTCGTGCCTTGCGCGATGTGCAGGCCTCAACGGTATCGCATATCGGAAAATCGTTGGATTTGCGCGGCGAATTCGATTGGTCCGGGGCTTGCTTCTGAGGGAGCGGAAAATTGTGGGTGATGCGACGTGGCGAACGTCACAGCGGTCATGCCGAGCGCGAATACACAGACACCGAACACGCCCGCCACGCCGGCGGCGGGGATCGACGCGCTTTTTGCCGCCATGCTCGCGCACGCCGAAACGGGCGCGGCCGGGATGCCCGCCGTAGCGGCGGGCTTGCCGGACAGCGTGCTGCCCGCGCCATTGCCCGCGGACCCAGCCCAGACCGAGGACAAATCCGCCATTTCGCAGATGGCCGCGCGCGTGGCGCAGATCGCGAACGGCGTGGATTTGCGCATCCAAGAGAAGACATCCGGTTCGCAAAACAATTCCGCGGCTCAAGCGGCGCCCGAAGATTTGCAGGCCAATGACGACCGGCTCGCCGCGCCGATTTCCGCGCGCGTGCTGAAGGCCGCTTCCGATTCCGCAAGCCCGGACGATCCGGCGGTGGCATTTGCGGCACCGGCGAACCCCGCGCCGACGGGCGGAAACACAGACGACGCGGCGGCTTTGCCTCAAATGCCGGTTCCGCCCGCCGCTCAAATCTTCGCGAAGGCGCAAGCCGCGCCGAAACCGGATCCCGACGCAGCTCTGCCGCGCAAGCAGGTCGTGACGGACAACGCCAAGTCCGCGCAGCTTATGGCCGTGGCCGTTCGGCAGCAGGCGGTGACGATGGCCGCGCAGTCCGTTGCGGCGTCCGAAACGATCCAGCCGCAAACGGATGGCAGCGAAGCGGCGCCGAAGGCGCCTGCCGCGCGCAAAACGGACTCGAAACAAACCGCAAAAATCCAGACCGTGCTCGCGGCGATGGCCGCGCCGTTCCTGCCGCAAGCTGCCGCACCGGCGCAGCGGACGAGCAATGCCGCCGGCGACGTGATGTCCGCGCCGAAGCCTGCCCAGCCCGCGCCACAGACGATTTCGACCGAAGCGCAAGCTTCGGCTCCGCAGATCAAACCCGATCTTTCGGCTGCCGCCGAAAGCGCCGCCAAGCCCGCGCCCGCGCCGCAGGCGACGGAAGCGCAGGCCCTGCCGCTGCAATTCAATCTCGCATCCGGCGGCCAGAATGCGCAGACGAACAGCGGCAATGCGCATCATCAGACTCCGCAGCAGACGGCGCAGGCTCCGCAGCCCGTCCAGTCGCAATCCGCTCCGGCGCCCTCAGCGCCCATTCACGCATCGGCCGCACAGCCGGCCGGGACCGCCAATTCTCCGGCGCAAACGGCTCAGCCTCAGCCGACGCTTACCGTTGCGCCCGCGCCGCAGGCGCCGGTCCCGATGAACGCGCAGATCCATGTCGGCGCGCAGAACAATGCCGCGCCCATGGCCTATGACGTGAGCGCGATCGCCGTCAGCGTCGCCCAGAAATGGAAGGACGACGTCAATCATTTCGACATCCGCCTCGATCCGCCGGAGCTCGGCTCCATCGCAGTGCATCTGTCCGTCGACAATTCCGGCCAGGCGGTCGCGCATCTGACCGCCGACAAGCCGCAGACGCTGCAGCTCCTGCAGAGCGACGCGGGCAATCTCTCGCGCGCGCTGAAAGATGCCGGCGTCAGTCTCGCGGGCAACGGACTCAATTTCTCGCTGCGCGGCGATCAGCGCCAGGCCGGCCAGAGCCAGCAGCGCAGCGCTTCGTCGCGCGCGCGCGCGCTTTCCGTGCAGGCGGTTGCCGCACCCACATCTCCTTTGTCCCGTTCCGTCGTTGCGCCCGGTGCGCTCGACATCACCGTTTAGAGGCAAGCCATGACAACCGTCACGCCCGCCACGACCACAGCCCCGAGCACGGCCAGCAGCGCCCAGCAGCAGCTCTCCGGCAATTTCGACACCTTCCTCACCCTGCTCACCACGCAGCTGCAGAACCAGGATCCGCTGAGCCCGATGGACTCCAACGAGTTCACCCAGCAGCTCGTGGAATTCAGCGGCGTGGAGCAGCAGATCAACACCAACGACAATCTGCAGACGCTGATCCAGCTCGCCCAGGGGCGCAGCGCCTCCGATGCGGTCGGCTATCTCGGCAAGATCGCCACCATCACCAACGGCAATGCCGCGCTCCAGAACGGCCAGGCCAATTGGTCCTATTCGCTGGCAAGCGCGTCGAGCGCGACGACGCTCAGCGTCAGCGATGCCTCGGGCCGCGTCGTCTATATGGGGCCGGGCGAGACCGCCGCCGGCACGCATGATTTCAGCTGGGACGGCAAGGACAATGGCGGCAACCAGCTTCCCGACGGCGTCTATACGCTCACCGTCACGCCGCAATCGGCCGACGGTTCGGCGATCCAGACCTCGGTCGCTTCGAGCGGCGTCGTCAACGAAGTCAATTTCACCGGCTCGGCGCCGGTTCTGATGATCGGCCCCATGGCCGTGCCCATGTCGCAAGTCGCGGCACTGGACGATTGAGCTTGAACCCGGCGTCCGAGAACGGGCGCCAAACCGAACGGGCAGACGGGCAAAGCTCCCGCGACGCTCAAAGGAAACAGCAAGATGAGTCTCTATGGCGCTCTGTTGTCCGGCGTGGCCGGACTCGATGCCAACAGCAATGCGCTCGGCATTGCCTCGGCCAATATCGCAAACGTCAACACCACCGCCTACAAGGCGGGACAGAACGTGTTCTCCACGCTTCTGGCCTCGGCGGCGGGCTCGGGCGACATCGCCTCGGCCGGCGTGATCTCGCATTCGGTGCAGAACGTGACGCAGCAGGGTCTGCTGTCGTCCACCTCTTCGCCCACCGATCTGGCGATCTCCGGCAACGGCTTCTTCGTCGTCAGCCAGCTTCCGGGCGACGCCACGCAGCAGCTCTATACGCGCGCCGGCGATTTCTCGCCCGACGCCAACGGCGATCTGCGCAACGGCTCGGGCTACTACCTGCTGGGCTGGCCGCTGGACGCGAACGGCAACATCCCCACCGACCGCAACGCCATGACGGCGATCAACGTCAACAATCTCTCCGGCAAGGCGGAAGCCACCACCACGATGAACTTGCAGGCCAATCTGCAGGCCTCCACCGCGCCGGTCGGGGCCTACACCGCGGGCGACATGACGGCCGGAACGGTGACGCCGGATTTCCAGCGCACCATCAGCGTCTATGACAGCCAGGGCGGTTCGCAGCCGTTGCAGATCGCCTATGTCAAGACGGGCGCCAATACCTGGGCTTACGAAGTGACCTATCAGGGCGATCCCGCGAACCTGACATCCGCCAATCCCATCGCCACCGGCACGATGCAGTTCAACGCCGACGGCACGCTGGCGACCGCCGACACCTCCGCGGCGACGCCGACGGGATCGATCTCCGTCACCATTCCGTGGGATTCGACGACCTCGGGCCTCAACCCGCAGACGCTTTCCATCGACATGGGAACGGTCGGCAATTCGGACGGGCTGACGCAGTACGACAGCGCCTCCACGCTGGTGTCGTCCTCGGTCGACGGCGCGCTCTTCGGCAATCTCTCCGGCATGAAGATCGACGAGCAGGGCTATGTCACCGCCCAGTTCTCGAACGGGTTGAGTCAAAAGATCTTCAAACTGCCGGTGGCCACGTTCACCAATCCCGACGGGTTGAACGCCATTTCGGGCAATGCTTACAGCGTCAGCCCGGATTCGGGAACCGCGACGCTCGGCGAAGCCACGACCGGCGGCGCAGGCGCCATCCAGTCGAACGCGCTGGAAGGCTCCACCGTCGATCTCGCGACCGAGTTCACGAACCTGATCACGACCCAACGCGCATATTCGGCATCGGCGCGCATCGTGACCACGGCGTCGGAGATGCTCGATCAACTTCTGCAGATGTCTCATTAACGATCATTGCCGGTGTCTTTATTTTGCGAAGACACCGGCAATTCATCGATGCGAGGAAATTCATGCGTCGTTTTACGCAAGTTTTTACCGTGATCCTTGGGCATTTTTTAAAGTGCGCTCATTTACCTTCGCATCGGGTAATGAAGCCGGGAGTTGCGCGATGGTCGATGACCGCAGAGGCCGCGTGAGCTACGTGATCGGGCCCGACGGAAGTCCGCTGACGCTGGCCGATCTTCCGCCGCCGAACACGAAACGCTGGGTCATCCGGCGCAAGGCCGAAGTCGTGGCCGCCGTGCGCGGCGGACTCCTGAGCCTGGACGAAGCGTGCCGCCGCTATACGCTGACGGTCGAGGAATTCCTCGCCTGGCAGCGCGCCATCGACCGCTTCGGTCTGGCGGGCTTGCGCGCGACGCGCGTTCAGCAATACCGCAACTGATTACCCAATCGTAAATTCCAAATGCGAATGGCGAACGGCGATGCGAGAAATCGCCGTTTGCCGTTTGCCATTCGATCTTCGCCGGCTTAAGCCAAATTTTACCGAACCACCGGCAATGTTTGCCTAGCGAATGGGAAGTCCCGCACGGAAATGAGTTCCGCGCGCGCTTTCCGGTTGCGGAGGCGCTCTTGCCGGATTTTCTCAAAGGTGCGAATGCCGCGCGTTTCGGCGTGATGGCGGGCGTGGCCGCGGCCCTGACCGCGTTCTTCCTCTATGTCGCGGGCGTGATCTCGTCTCCGCCCGAAACCATTCTTTACGCGAGCCTCGATCCCAAGAGCGCGGCCGAGATCACCGCCAAGCTCGACGCCATGAACGTCAAATACGACACCAAGGGCGACGGCACGATCCTGGTTCCCTCCGATCAGGCGACCAAGCTGCGCATGCAGCTCGCGAGCGAGAACCTGCCTGAGGCCGGCGTCGGCTACGAGATCTTCGACAAGTCGGATGCCTTCGGCACCACCGCTTTCGTGCAGAACATCAATCAGCTGCGCGCGCTCGAAGGCGAGCTCGCCCGCTCCATCGACACGATCGACGGAATCGAAAGCGCGCGCGTGCATCTCGTCGTGCCGGAACGGGAAATCTTTTCGCGCAGCTCCGAAACGCCGAGCGCATCGGTCGTGCTGAAGACCGGCGCCACGCTGCAGCATGGCCAGGTCGAAGCCATCCAGCATCTCGTGGCCGCGGCCGTCTCCGGGCTCGAGCCGGCGCGCGTGGCGGTCATAGACGATCGCGGCAATCTGCTCGCCGGCGGCGACGGAAGCGACACCGGCCCCGATGCGGGCGCGGCCGGCGAGGAGCAGCACACCGCCGATTTCGAGGACCGCCTGCGCCAGCACATCGAATCCATCGTGGCGGGCGTCGTCGGCCCCGGCCATGTCCGCGTGCAGGTCGCCGCCGACATGAACTATCAGCACGAAAGCGAGACCTCCGAAACCTACGATCCCGACAGCAAGGTCGTCCGCTCGGTGCAGACGGTGGAGCAGACCTCCAGCGACAACAGCTCGAACGGCGCCAATTCGGTGTCGGTGGCGAACGCGCTCCCGAACGCCCAGGTGCCGCAGCCCTCGCCCGGCGACAACGCCAAATCCAGCTCCGACCGCACCGAGGAAACCACCAATTACGAAATCTCCAAGACGGTGAAGACCTCCACCGTCGACGGCGGGCAGTTGAAGAAATTGTCCGTCGCGGTCGCGGTCGACGGCACGACCACGGCCGACGCCTCCGGCAACCTCAAATACGCGCCGCGCACCAAAGTGGAGATGGCGCAGATCGAGGATCTCGTGAAGAGCGCCATCGGCTACGACAAATCGCGCGGCGACCAGGTCGAAGTCGTCAACATGCAATTCGCGCGCATCGATGCGAGCCAGGCCGTGGCCGCGCCCGAACCGCTGCTCGGCATCGATCAGGCCGAATGGTACAAGATCATCGAGGCGGGAATCTTTTCGCTCGCGGCCCTTCTGATCGGGCTTTTCGTCGTGCGCCCGCTCATCAACCGCATGTTCGCGATCTCGGCGGCCGCGGCCAATCCGCAGCTCGCGATCGCGCAAGTGGCGGCCGGCGAATTGCCCGCGCCCGAAGCGGCGAGCGGCGAACTCGCAACGGCCGCCGAACAACGCGTGCTCCCTGCGCCCAAGGAAAACATGATCGACGTCCAGCGCATCGAGGGACAGGTGCGCGAATCCTCCATCCGCAAGGTCGGCGAAGTCGTGCAGGCGCATCCCGAGGAAGCGCTCTCGATTCTGCGCACCTGGCTCCATCAACCGGTGTAACCCATGTCGCGTGCCGTCAAGACACAGGCCAAGGAAGATATCCGCGGGCTCAGCGGGCCCGAACGCGCCGCCGTTCTCATGCTCGCGCTCGGCGAAGAGCATGCGATGGGCGTGTGGCAATTGCTCGACGAGGACGAGATCAAGGAAATCACCCAGCTCATGTCGACGCTGGGCACGGTGTCGTCGAGTCTGGTGGAGAAGCTGCTGGTCGATTTCGTCTCCCAGATGTCGGGGACCGGCTCGCTCATGGGCTCCTATGAATCGACGGAACGCCTGATCGCCCGCTTCATGCCGGGCGAGAAAGTCTCCCAGATCATGGAGGAAATCCGCGGGCCTGCGGGGCGCACCATGTGGGACAAGCTCGCCAATGTGAACGAGACGGTGCTCGCCAATTACCTGAAGAACGAATATCCGCAGACCGTCGCGGTCGTGCTTTCCAAGATCAAGCCCGAGCATGCCGCGCGCGTGCTGGGCGCGCTTCCCGAAGAATTCGCCATGGAAGTGATCCAGCGCATGCTGCGCATGGAGAGCGTGCAGAAGGACATTCTCGACAAGGTGGAAAAGACCTTGCGCGTGGAATTCATGTCCAATCTCGCGCGCACCCAGAAGCGCGACAGCCACGAGCACATGGCCGAAATTTTCAACAATTTCGACCGCCAGACGGAAGGCCGCTTCATCGCGGCGCTGGAGGAACGCTCCCGCGATTCCGCCGAGCGCATCAAGGCGCTCATGTTCACCTTCGAGGATCTGGGCAAGCTCGATCCCGGCTCGATCCAGACGCTGCTGCGCCATGTGGAAAAGGACAAGCTCGCGCTCGCGCTCAAAGGCGCGACCGACACGCTGCGCGACGTCTTCTTCTCCAACATGAGCGAACGCGCCGGAAAAATCCTGCGCGAGGACATGGAGGCGATGGGCCCGGTGCGCCTCAAAGACGTGGACGAAGCGCAGATGCGCATGGTCAACGTCGCCAAGGACCTCGCCAACAAGGGCGAAATCATGATCGCCAACAAGCAGGGCGAAGACGAGCTGATCTATTGAGGATATGATGAACGCGCGCAAATTCACCTTCGACACCGTCTTCTCCGCCGGCAACGCGGAGGCTTCCGAGGCCGCGCGCGCGCGCCAGAAGCGCACGGTCACGCAAGGCGAAATCGACAAGCTCGTCGCCGAAGCCCATATCGAGGGCACCAAGGCGGCCGAAGTGCGCGCGCTCGAGGCGATCGCGGCGGGCGCCAACGAGGCCATCGCGGCGCTGCGCCATGCGCTCGCCTCTTCCAGCGACGAGATCGAGGCGGTGCGCGCCCAATCGGTGGACATCGCGGTCGCCGCCGCCCGCAAGCTCGCGCGCGCCGCACTCGCGAGCGCGCCCGCCGAGGAAATCGAGGCGGCGCTGCGCGAAGCCGTGCACCAGGCGATCGGCGAGCCGCGCATTGTCTTGCGCGCCTCGCCCGGCCTTGCCGAAGCGCTGTCGTCGCGCATCGCCGACATCGCGCTCGAGGAAGGCTTCGACGGGCGCGTGCAGATTTCCGCCGACCCTGCGCTTTCCGGCGCCGATTGCCGCATCGAATGGCGCGGCGGCGGCGCGGAACGCACCCAAGCCGCCATCGACGAAGCGCTTTCGGCACTCATCCAGCGGCATTTTCCGGCCGCATCCACGGAGGCATAAATGACGGGCAACGACGAAGTCGAATTGCCGGATCTCGCGAACAATGCAGGCGCGGAGAACACGGCCGCCCTTCTCAGCACCGACGCCGCGCCCGGCGAGGAGGCCAAGCACAGCGCCACCGATCTCGAGGCGGTGTTCGATGTGCCCGTGACGGTCTCGGCGGTGCTCGGCAAATCGGGCATGGAAGTGAGCCAGCTTCTCAAACTCGGCAAAGGCACGGTGGTTGAGCTCGACCGCAAGGTCGGCGAAGCGATCGACATCTATGTGAACAACCGGCTCGTCGCGCGCGGCGAAGTGGTTCTGGTGGAAGACCGTCTGGGCGTGACCATGACGGAAATCATCAAATCCGGCCAAGCTTAAGGGGACGTATCATGCGGCTACTCATTGTCGGCGGATTGCAGGGCCAGATCGGCGCCGCCACCAAGATCGCGATGGATCGCGGCGCGAAAGTCACCCACGCCAGCGACATCGATCAGGCCATGGCGAGCTTGCGTTCGGGCAGCGGCGCCGATCTCGTGCTTGCGGATGTGACGCAGGATATCGGGCGTCTGGTGCGCGCGCTGGCGAGCGAGCGCATCTGCACGCCGGTGGTCGCCTGCGGCATCGGAACCGATGCGCGCAAGGCCGTCGATGCGATCCGCGCAGGTGCCAAGGAATATCTGCCGCTGCCGCCCGATCCCGAATTGATCGCGGCGGTTCTGGCGGCGGTGGCCGACGAAAGCCATCAGCTCGTCTATGAAGACGAAGCGATGGCGGACGTCATCGCGCTCGCCGATCAGGTGGCGTCTAGCGATGCCTCCATTCTCGTCACCGGCGAAAGCGGAACGGGTAAGGAAGTTCTCGCCCGCTACGTTCACCGCAAATCGGCGCGCGCCGACAGGCCGTTCATTTCGGTCAATTGCGCGGCGATCCCCGAAAATCTGCTCGAATCCGAATTGTTCGGCCATGAGAAGGGCGCCTTCACCGGCGCCATCGCGCGGCGCGTCGGCAAGTTCGAGGAAGCGAACGGCGGAACGCTTCTGCTCGACGAAATCAGCGAAATGGCGCCGCATTTGCAGGCCAAATTGCTGCGCGCCATCCAGGAGCGCGAGATCGATCGCGTCGGCGGCACCAAGCCCGTCAAGGTCGATATCCGCATCATCGCGACCTCCAACCGCGATCTGGCGGAAGCGGTAAAGCACGGCACGTTCCGCGAAGATCTTCTTTATCGTTTGAATGTCGTCAATCTGCGCCTGCCCGCGCTGCGCGAGCGGCCGAAGGATATCCTGGCCCTCGCCCGCCACTTCGCGCACAAATATGCCGAAGCCAACGGCGTTCCGTTCCGCCCGATTTCCTCGGCGACGGAGCGTTTGCTGATCTCCTATCCGTGGCGCGGCAATGTGCGCGAGCTGGAGAACACGATTCATCGCGCGGTGCTGCTCGCGAGCGGCGCGGAGATCGCGCCCGAAGCGATCCGCCTGCCCGACGGCACGCAAGTGGGCGCGCGCACCGACTTTGCATCGCCCGTCAACAAGGCGGTTGAATCGGCCGCGGTCGTCACGCGCGGTCTGGTGGGCCGCACGGTCGCCGAAGTCGAACGCGATCTCATCCTCGACACGCTCGGCCATTGCCTGGGCAACCGCACGCATGCGGCGAACATCCTCGGCATTTCCATCCGTACACTGAGGAACAAGCTGCGCGAATATTCCAAGACCGGCCTTGCCATCCCGCAGCCCGGCGACACGCGGATGGCGGGATAAGATCATGCAAGCAACTTTTGTCATCCCGGGCGAAGCGGCGACAGCCGCGAGACCCGGGACCCACCGCAATACTGTCACCATGGGTCCCGGCTCGTGCAATGCTGACGCATCGCTTCCGCCTTCGCCAAGGCTACGGCGGACAAGTGGCCGGGATGACAATATCGTTTGGGGCCTGTGATGGCCGAGATTTCCACAGCGCAAGCGCCCGCCGGTTCGCTCAATCTCGGCGCGCTCGTCGATTATTTCCGGCGCAGCGATCTGGCGCTGGCCATCGGCATCATGGCCATTCTGGTGGTGCTGATCCTGCCCTTGCCGCCGTGGCTTTTGGATATCAGTCTCGCCTTTTCGCTCTCCTTCTCGATCCTCATCCTGATGACGGCGGTCTTCATCAAGAAGCCGCTGGAGTTTTCGTCATTCCCCGCGGTGCTCCTCATCACCACGATGATGCGCCTTGCGCTCAACCTCGCTTCGACGCGGCTCATTCTCGCGAACGGCAACAGCGGAACTTCGGCGGCCGGTTATGTCATCGAGGCCTTCGGCAAGCTCATCATGCAGGGCAATTTCGTGATCGGGCTGATCGTGTTCGCGATTCTGGTGATCGTGAATTTCGTCGTCATCACGAAAGGCTCGGGCCGCATCGCCGAAGTCGCGGCACGCTTCAGCCTGGACGCCATGCCCGGCAAGCAGATGGCGATCGATGCCGATCTTTCCGCCGGCCTGATCGACGAAACCGCCGCGCGCGAACGGCGCAAGGTGATCGAATCCGAAAGCAATTTCTTCGGTGCCATGGACGGCGCCTCCAAGTTCGTGCGCGGCGATGCGATCGCGGGGCTTCTCATCGTCGGCATCAATGTCGTGGGCGGCATCATCATCGCGGTGGCGCAAAAGGGCATGAGCTTCGTCGATGCGACGCATACCTTCACGCTGCTCAGCGTCGGCGACGGCCTCGTCAGCCAGATGCCCGCGCTGATCGTTTCGACGGCGGCGGGCCTCATGGTCTCCAAGGCCGGCGTCGAAGGTTCGACCGACAAGGCGCTTATCGGACAGCTCTCCTTCTATCCGCAGGCGCTCGGCATGGCGGCGGCGGTGATGGGCGTGGTCGCGGTTCTGCCCGGCATGCCGACGCTGGCATTCGCCGGATTGTCGGCGCTCGTCGGAGGCGCTGCCTGGGTCGCCTACAAGCGTAAGGACGAAGCGCAGACCAAAGCCAAGGCGGCGGAAGAAAAAGCGCGCGCCGATGCCGCACCCAAGGAAGAGCCGATCGCGAGCGCGCTTGCGATGGATCTGCTGCGCGTCGAACTGGGCTACGGATTGCTGCCGCTGATCAACGACGTGAAAGGCCATCGCATCACCGACCAGATCAAGGCGCTGCGCCGCCAGCTCGCGCAGGAGATGGGTTTCGTCATGCCGCAGGTGCGCATCCTCGACAACATGCAGCTCGGCGCCAACGAATATCGTATCTGCGTGAAGGAGGTGAAAGCGGGTTCGGGCGAACTCTTCCCCGGATCGCTGCTCGTGATGGATCCGCAAGGCCGCGCCATCGATCTTCCCGGCACGCACACGACAGAGCCCGCCTTCGGCCTGCCCGCCACCTGGATCGCGGGCTCGCTGCGCGAGGAAGCCTCGTTCAAGGGATTGACCGTCGTCGATCCGGGTACTGTGCTGACCACGCATCTCACGGAAGTCCTGAAATCGCATATGAGCGAGCTTCTCTCCTACGCCGAGACCAAGAAGCTGCTCGACGAGCTTCCGCCCGAACACAAGAAACTGGTGGACGAACTCATCCCCTCGCAGATTTCCGTCACCGGCGTGCAGCGCGTGCTGCAGACGCTTCTGGCCGAGCGCGTTTCGATTCGCGACCTGCCGGCGATCCTGGAAGGCATCGCCGAAGCCGTCGGCCACACCAAGAACGCGCTTTATATCACCGAGCATGTGCGCGCGCGGCTGGCGCGCCAATTGTGCCATCAGCATCTGGCGCCGGGCGGATATCTGCCGCTCATCGCGCTGTCGCCGGCCTGGGAACAGGCCTTCGCCGAATCCATCATCGGACAGGGCGAGGAACGCCAGCTCGCGATGGCGCCGTCGCAGCTTCAGCAATTCATCACGACGGTGCGCGAACGCTTCGACGAAGCGGGCCAGAAGGGCGACGTGCCGGTGCTGCTCACTTCGCCGCACATCCGCCCCTTCGTGCGCTCGATCGTCGAACGCTTCCGTCCGCAGACCGTGGTGATGTCGCAGAACGAGATTCATGCCAGCGTCCGGCTGCGCACGCTGGGACAGGTCTAATGATGTGTTCCGCTAACCACTCTATGTCATGGCCCGCGAAAGCGGGCCACCCAGTTGACACCGTATATGGCTTTTCCGTGGGTGGCCGGGTCGCGCGTCGGCCGGAACAAGTCCGGCCTCGCTGCCCGGCCATGACAGGATTATAAGGATGAAGCTCCGCACCTTCCTCGCCGAGAACATGCGCGAGGCGCTCGTGCAGGTGCGCGCCGAACTCGGGCCCGAGGCCGTGATCGTGGCGAGCCAGAAGGCGAAGGGCGGCGGCGTCTTGATCCGCGCGGCGATCGAGGACGCATCCGCCGATGTGCAAGCGGAAGAGGAAGTCGCAGCCTTCGCCGAAGCGCCCGTTCTGCATGCGAATTTCGAAGCCTCCTATCGCGACGGCCTGATCCGCCGGCTGCGCGGAGAAGGACCGGCCGAGAAAGCGCCGCAGCGCAGCTTCAATCGCGCCGAATTGCTCGCCATCCTGCGCGGCCATCGCGCGCCCGACGCACTCGCACACGAGCTTGCGGAAGCCGCCGAGAAATCCGCGCTCTCCGACATGACGCTCGCGCTCGCTTGCGCCCTCGACAAGCGCATGAGCGCGAAACCCATCGATCTCGCCGGGGCCCAAGGCATTCTTCTCGCCGGGCTTCATGGCGCAGGCAAATCGGCCGTCGCCGCCAAGATCGCGGCGCATGCGCGGCTTTCGGGACGCGGCGTGAAACTCATCGCCACCGACATCACGGGCGCGGGCGCCATCGCGCGGCTCGAAACATTCGCGGACCACATCGATGTGCCTTTCGCGATCGCGGAGAATGCCGAGGAACTCGCCAAGCTCGCCGGTGCGTGCGCGGCGGAGAACTGCATGGCCATCATCGACACCGCCGGTTTCGATCCGCGCAACGCCAAAGCGCGCAACGCGTTTGCCGCGCTCGCCCGCATCGAACATGTCGAAGCGCTGGGCGTCGTCTCCGCCGCCTGCGATGCGGAGGAAACCGCCGACATCGCGCAATCGCTGACCTCGCTCGGCGCCAAACGCATCGTCGTCACCGGACTCGATATCGCGCGCAGGCTGGGCGCGCTCGCCGCCGCCGCCACGCAAAACGCTGCGCTCGCCCATGTCACGCGCTCGCCCTTCGTTGCGGGCGGGCTCGAAACGCTGACGCCGCTTTCGCTGGCGCGCGCGCTGATCGCCCACGCCGACAGAGCGAGCGCGCAATGAGCTTCAACAGCGAACTCGGCAAGCCGCATCTGACGGCCATCGCCTCGGGCAAAGGCGGCACGGGCAAGACGCTGGTCGCGACAAGCCTCGCCCATGCGCTCGCCCATGAAGGCGAATGCGTGCTTCTCTGCGACGCCGATCTCGGGCTTTCCAACGCGGCGGTGCATCTCGGCCTCGACGATTGCGGCGATCTCGCCGGATTTCTCGCGGGCGAAATCGCGCTCGAAAACGCGGTCGCGCCCGTGCTGGGCGGCGTTGCCACCCGCGGCGGTTTCGACATCATTGCGGCTCCTTCCGGTTCCGGCGCGCTCGCCAATTCGGGCGAGGCGGGCGCTGCGTCCCTGCTCGCCAAGCTCAAGCTCGCGAAAAACTACGACCGCGTGCTGCTCGATCTCGGCGCGGGCGTCGATGCGTCCGTCATGCGCTTCGCGGCCTCGGCCGACGAGGCGATCCTGGTGCTCACGCCCGATCCGGCCGCGCTCACCGACGCCTATGCCTTCGTCAAGCTCATCCAGCGCATGACGAAAAACAAAACGCCCCAATTGCTGGTCAACATGGCGGCGAACGACAGCGAAGCGCGCCGCACGGCGGATGCACTCATCGCCACCTGCCGCGCCTTCCTCAAAAGCGAACCCAATTTTCTCGGCGCCATTCCGCGCGATGCGGGCGTGCTCGAAGCGGTGCGCCGCCAGGCGGCACTGCTCACGCTTTATCCGCAGAGCCAGGCCGGCATGGCCGTCACCGCCATCGCGCGCCGGCTCAACGGGCGGCTGCGGCCCGGCATCGCACCGCTCAGGGCCGTCGGCGGGCGTTAACCAGCTTCCTCCCGGCAATCATGCGGATTGTGCGCTGCATCAAATGCTTGCGGCGCGGATCGGCGCCGGTTCAGTTAAAACTCACGGCCTGTCACGATTTCGTGTATCATTCATGCACAAATAAGCGTCAGCGGAGAAACCCGCGGGCGCGCGGGCAGGTACGGCTTAAGGGGGTCCCATGTCATCGGTCATGGATGTTTGGAACAGCATCACGGGTATCTTCACCACCGCGGACTGGATCACACTCGCCATCATGGCGATCGTGGCGATCGGCGCGGGCGTTGTCATGCAGGAGCTGGGCGCCATCGTCACCACGACCATCGTGGCGCTGATCGTCTTCGCACTCGCCGTCTATGCGCGCGCGGTGCTGCTCGGCGGACAGAACGCGGCGCAGCTCGCCGACAAGAACTGGCACGGCTTCCTCGGCCTGCCCATCGAGACGGTGATCGCCTATGCGATACCGTTCGCGGTGGTCATCGCCGTCGTGCACGGCGTGCGCTCGGCGGTCTGGCACTGACGGCAGTCCCTTAGGGTGTGACCGGTCGCGGTGGACGGGCGCGCGCCGACGCGTTAGCGTGCCCCCATGGGCTGGATCATCGCAGGTGCACTGGCGGTCGCGGTACTTCTCTGGGCCGTCTCCATTTTTAATGGGCTCGTCCGGCGCAAGAACATCGTGGCCGAGGCGTGGAGCGGGATCGAAACCCAGCTCAAGCGCCGCGCCGACCTCATCCCCAATCTGGTCGAGACCGTGAAGGGTTATGCCGCCCATGAGCGGGGAACTTTCGACGAACTCGCCCGGCTGCGAAGCCAGGGCCAGGCCCAGACCGATGTCGCAAGCCGCGGCCAGACCGAGGCCGCCATCACCGCGGCCATCGGGCGCGTCATGGCCGTGGCCGAGAATTATCCCGAGCTCAAAGCCAGCGCCAATTTCCAGTCGCTGCAGGGCGACCTCGCCAATATCGAAGACCAGATCCAGCTCGCGCGGCGCTACTACAACGGCGCGGTGCGCGATCTCAACGTCATGATCGAGCAATTCCCGTCCAATCTCATCGCCAACAACACCGGCTTCAAGCCCGCGCCGTTCTTCCAGATCGAGAACGACGCCGACCGCGCCGTGCCCAAAGTCTCCTTCGCATGAAGTTCGCCGCCGCGATCCTTGCGGCGTTGCTCGCCTTCGCGGCCACTTCCGCCGCCGCCCAGGACAACGAAGAACGCATCACCCATTACGCGAGCGACATCACCGTTTCGCGCGACGCGACGCTGACCGTCACCGAAACCATCACCGTGATGGTCGAGGACAACCGCATCCAGCACGGCATCTTCCGCGATTTTCCCACCACCTATACCGACCGCTACGGACGGCGCACGCGCGTGGGCTTCTCCGTGCTCTCCGTCACGCGCGACGGCTTCAACGAGCCTTACGAAGTCGACGGCATCAGCGACGGCAAGCGCATCAAGATCGGCGATGCCAATGTCATTTTGCCGGCCGGGCTTCACACCTACACGATCACCTATGCGACGGACCGCCAGATCGGCTTCTACGACAAGTTCGACGAGCTTTACTGGAACGTCACCGGCAATTTCTGGCAATTCGCCATCGACCAGGCCGAGGCGACGGTGCATCTGCCGCCGGGCGCGCATATTTTGCAAAGCGCCTCTTACACCGGCGCGGCGGGCTCACGCGACGACAACGCGACCTCCGAAAAACTGTTCGACAGCGAAATCCATTTCGAGACGACCGAGGCGCTGCAAGCCAACGAGGGGCTCACCATCGCCGTCGGATTCGCCAAGGGCGCGGTCCTGCCGCCGTCGCCCGCGCAATTGCGCGCCGATTTCATCCGCGACAATGCGAGCATGATCGTGGCCTTCGCGGGCATCCTCATCTTGCTCGTCTATTTCGGCGTGACATGGTGGAGCTTCGGGCGCGATCCGAAACACGGCACCGTCATTCCGCTCTTCGCGCCGCCCAAGGATTTTTCGCCCGCCGCCGTGCGCTATGTCCATCTCATGGCCTATGACCGCAAGGCCTATGCGGCATCGATCGTCGACATGGCGGTCAAGAACTATCTCACCATCGCGGAAGACGGCGGCACCTATACGCTCAAACGCACCGGCAAGAGCGAAGACGAATGCGGCCTCGCCGACACCGAGAGCGCGATCGCCGGCAGATTGTTCGGCAAGCTCGACACGATCGACCTGAAACAGGACAACCACACCGACATCGCCGCGTCCATCTCCGCCCTCAAGACCACGCTGCACAACGAATACGAAAAAGCCTATTTCGTCACCAATCTGCACTGGTTCGTGGGCGGCGTCGTCATCCTCATCATCACCGCCTTCGCCGCGGCGATGCTGTCGGAAAGCGATGCCGGCTCGAGCTTCATGCTGATCTGGCTGTCGGGCTGGTCGGTGGGCACGGCCGTGCTCGTGCATCGCGCCTGGGTCGCCTGGCAGAGCGTGATCGCCGGTCCCGGCTCGCGCGTCCTCAACATGTTCGGCGCGCTTTTCATGAGCGCGTTCGCGATTCCGTTCGTGGGCGCGCTGATCGCGGTGATGGCGATCTTCGGCGGATCGATTTCGCTTCCCGCCGCGTTCGCGCTGATCGTGGGCGGCATCGCCTGTTACATCTTCTATCATCTCCTCAAGGCGCCGACGCTGGCGGGTGCGAAAATCCGCGACGAGATCGACGGCTTCCGCATTTTCCTCAACACGGCCGAGAAAGACCGGCTCGAAAAACTCAATCCGCCGAACGTGACGCCTGCCGTGTTCGAACGCTTCCTGCCTTACGCCATCGCGCTCGATTGCGAGAACCAGTGGAGCAAGCGCTTCGAGGCGGAAGCGGCGGCGGCCGGCACCGTGCCGGGCGCGGGCCGCGGCGGCTATATCCCCATCTGGTATTCGGGCGGCTCCTTCGACCGCTTCGGCGCGGGTGGATTTGCGTCTGCCCTCGGCGCCTCGCTCGCGGCGTCTGCCGCTTCGGCCGCGACCGCGCCCGGATCGGGCGCGGGCTCCGGCGGCGGCGGATTTTCCGGCGGCGGCGGAGGCGGCGGCGGCGGCGGGGGCTGGTGAATTGTCCCTTCGATTTCAAATTCGCGGGCCGATTCGGACAGAGTCCGGGCGCCAGTCATTTTCGCGTTTTTTTGAAAGGCGCGCGTTTGGCGTGCCTAAATCGTTGAATCCCATTGCGTCATCGCCCGCGCGATTCAATTTTTCCGAAGAGAAAAATGGATGGCCCGGCCGCTTCGCGAGACTGCGAAGCGCCGGGCCATGACGAAGTGAGGGATTCAAATTCGCAGGTCGATTCGGACAGACTCCTCCCTTTGCGAGAATCCGCCTTTTTTCAAAGGCAATACGGCTCTCCCACGCCGGTTTTCACCGGCGCTGCTCGGAACGTGCAATTCGGGAGATGGCGATGAGATGGGATCGAGCGAGTCGGTGTTCAAGGGGTGTGGCGGGATTTATTCGCACACCAAATGCGTGTGTCGCGCGCGCGCCCTTCGAGGCCCCGCGCGCGCGTCATGCTGAGGTGCGAGCGAAGCGAGCCTCGAAGCATGCGCGCGGGGCACCTCAGGGTGACGGGCGCGCTCCGCTCGGCCGGGGATGACACATTCTTTTGTAATTCACCCCTTCTTCTTGGCCCCGCTATCCATGCGGTTGTCGATGGCGAGAGGCCCCGCACCCATGCCGACGATGAGCAGCAATCCCCCCGCGATCGCCATGTTGCGCGCGAAGAGATCGTATTCGGTGGCGCGCTCGGCGAGGTTCGCGATCTTCCAGTAATCGTGCATGACGACCGTAGTGACGATCGTGAAGCCGAAAAGCGCGAGCGCGCCATGGCGCACATGAAAGCCCAGAAGCAGCGCAAGCCCGCCCGCCACCATCACCAGGAGCGCGAGCGCGAAGAGCGGCGGCGCGTCGGGAATGTGTCTCGCGGCCATCATCTCGATGGTCCCGTTCCAGCTCGAGGCGCGCGTATAGGCCTCGCTCAGGAAGAACCAGGCGATCAGCCAGCGGCCGATCAGAGGCGAGATGGTTTCGGCGAGCGACATGGCATCCCTCCGGCGTTCGCGCGTGCAAGCGAAGGCGATTCGTTTTGCCGAAGGATAGCAGCAATGAGCGCCCGCCTCCCCCTTCAGGGGAGGCGGATTCTTTTATTACGCCCGGTGCAGCGCGTGTTTGCGCAAATGCCGGACGAGCGCCATTTCGTCGAGACGGGACTGGCCGCGCCGCGCATCCACTTCGGCGGCGCGCTTGGTCTGGGCGTCGATGGCGAGTTCCAGGCTTTTCAGGTCCTGGAAGGCGGAGGCGAGATCGGATTGCGCCTGGTCGCGCTCGCGGCCCAGATCGGCGAGCGTGGCGCGCAGATTCTCGCGCCTTATGTCGATCGAGCGCAGGAAGGAGGGGAACGCCAGCCTTCCGATATCGGAGTCGTTGGCGCGCTGGCGCTCGCGCGCCACGCTTTCCTCGAGATCGGAGAGTTTCTTCTCCAGATCGGATTTCATGGCGTCGAGCGTTGCCATGCGGCGCTTCAGATCGTCGACCCGAAAGCGCTTCAGACGCATCAGCGTGTCGCGGCGTTTCATCCCGATTTACCTCTCACCATCACGCCTTCCCGAGAATGGTCTCGAGAGCGGCGTAGCCTTCACCCAATTTGCTCTGCTCGTCCTTTCTCTGCGCGAGAAAGGCTTCGAGCCGCGGAAACAGTTTGACGGCGGCGTCGACCTCCGCGTTCGTGCCGCTCTTGTAGGCGCCGAGCCGGACGAGCTCGGCCATGTCTTCGTAAAGCGCCAGAGGCGCGCGCGCGCGCGCCACGACCGCCTGCTCTTCTTGCGTGTTGCAGGCGGGCATGGCGCGCGAAATCGATCTCAGGATGTTGACGGCCGGATAGCGGCCGCGCTCGGCGATGGCCCGATCCAGCACGATATGGCCGTCGAGGATGCCGCGCACGGCGTCCGAAATCGGTTCATTGTGATCGTCACCTTCGACGAGAACGGTAAACAGCCCCGTGATGGAACCGTCGGTTCCCTCGGCGCCTGGCCCCGCGCGTTCCAGCAAACGCGGCAATTCCGCGAACACCGTCGGCGTGTAGCCGCGGGTCGCGGGCGGTTCGCCCGCCGAAAGTCCGATCTCGCGCTGTGCCATAGCGAAACGGGTTACCGAGTCCATCAGGAGCAGCACATGCAAGCCTTGGTCCCGAAGCTCCTCGGCGACGGCCATGGCGACATAGGCCGCCTGGCGGCGCACCAGCGCCGGTTCGTCGGACGTCGCGGCAACGACGACGCTGCGGGCAAGCCCTTCCGGCCCCAGATCGTCCTCGATGAATTCCTTGAGCTCGCGACCGCGCTCGCCCACGAGCCCGATGACGATGGCATCGGCGTCGGTGTTGCGGGCGAGCATGGCGAGCAGCGTGGATTTGCCGACGCCGGAGCCGGAGAAAATGCCCATGCGCTGGCCCTTGCAGCAGGTGGCGAAGACATTGAGCGCGCGCACGCCCAGATCGAGCTTGCCGCCGAGGCGGGCCCGGTCATGGGCGGGCATGGGCGGGGCCTTCAGCGGATAGGCAAGGCCGCCCTGTTCGAGCGGGCCCTTGCCGTCGATGGGCTGGGCAAACGCGTTGATGGTGCGCCCAAGCCAGGCGCGGCAGGGGAAGATATGGGCCGGGCGGTCCGAAAAATCCGCGCGCGATCCGAGGCTTACGCCATCGACGCTGCCGAGCGGCATGACCTGGGCGCGGCCGTCGCGGAAGCCCACGACCTCGCACGGAATCTTGCGGCCCCGGGCGCCGAGGATGGAAACGCTGCCGCCCACGCTGACCGCGCCGGCAGCCCCCGTGATCTCGACCAGGAGCCCCTCGATGCGAGCCACCCGGCCGAAACGGCGCAAGGCCGCAACGGCCTCTATTTCCTTCAAAAGGGCATGCATTTCGCGGCTGTCCTGGGAGTTCCCTCGAGGGCTTTTTCACCCGGTTTCGAAATTTCATCTTGAACGGAACAATTTAAGTGGCAGTAAACTTAACGAAGCGAATCAATGAGATATGTGACGCGCGCGCTCATCTTCCCTTAAGGCGTGTTCGCGGGGGGTGAAGGGTGGCCGAATCGTGAAAGTGGATGTTAACCAATTCCGCTTACCGTCACGCCGTCTGTTAACCACGCCCGTTAGCATATGGGCGTTCGCAGGGGACTTAAGACCATGCGCGTATTGCTGATCGAGGACGACAGCGCGATGGCGCGCAGCATCGAACTGATGCTGCGCTCCGAAGGCTTCAACGTCTACACCACCGATCTCGGCGAGGAAGGCATCGACCTCGGCAAGCTCTATGATTACGACATCATCGTGCTGGATCTGCAATTGCCGGACATGAGCGGCTTCGAAGTTCTGAAGACGCTGCGTCTCGCCAAGGTGCAGACGCCGGTGCTGATCCTCTCCGGCAACGCCATCGTGGAAGCGAAGGTCAAGGCGCTCGGCTTCGGCGCCGACGACTATATGACCAAGCCCTTCCACAAGGACGAGCTGGTCGCGCGCATCCAGGCCGTGGTGCGCCGCTCCAAGGGACATTCGCAGTCGGTGATCACCACCGGCAAGCTGACCGTGAACCTCGACGCCAAAACGGTGGAGGTCGACGGGGCGCGTGTGCATCTGACCGGCAAGGAATATCAGATGCTCGAACTGCTTTCGCTGAGGAAGGGCACGACGCTGACCAAGGAGATGTTCCTCAACCATCTCTATGGCGGCATGGACGAGCCCGAGCTCAAGATCATCGACGTCTTCATCTGCAAGCTGCGCAAGAAGCTCGCGGCGGCGACGAACGGCGACAATTACATCGAGACCGTCTGGGGCCGCGGTTATGTGCTGCGCGATCCGAGCGAGGAACTGGCGGCCTAGAGCGCAATCCGAAAAGTGCGAAGCGGTTTTCGGATAAATTGCGCGATCATTCAAAAGCGCAATCCGAAAAGTGCGAAGCGGTTTTCGGATTGCGCGATTATGTTTTGAGGATCATCCGTTACGCGTGAAACGAAAAGGGCGCCGGCAGCGGCGCCCTTTTTTGCTTATGCATTTTACCCAGCAACCACCGGAGCCGGGTTATCGGTCTGAGGAAATTCATCCCAGGTGCGGCCCTTGTAAACGCGGCCAGTATTTTTCTTGTTTACGCCGCCCCATTGCTTGAAAAAGAAAGCGACTTTCTGAGCCCTGCACTGCGCCTTGATTTCGGCAATCCACTCGGGCTTCATCGGCCGCGCGCGAGGTCCGGACTCACCGCCAACAATTGCCCAATGAATGCCACTGAGGTCGGCCCGACCAATCGCGCCGATAAGAGGTTCAAATGAAATGAACCGAATGCGCGCTGGTACGCGACGTAGAAGAGAAATTCTCTGCTTGTACTTTCCGCTTTCGACCGACGTTCCAAGCCATACATTTGGCAGCGCCGGCAAGTTATTTTCCGTCACAATTCGCAACATATTGTCGGGGCGCTTCGTCAACACCTGAAAAACGTGCCAATGCGCTTCTGCCATCACGTTCCAGACACGTGTAACAAATTCATCCGCCATTTCTTCCTGAAAGAGGTCGGACATCGAATTGACGAATACCTTCCGCGGCGTACGCCATCGCAACGGAACCGACAAAGCGCTTTCATTCACGTTTACGCGGCCCGTCCACACTGGCCGACCGCCGCTCTTTCGCGTCACGCCGTCATAGGCGTGGTGCCCCATGGACTGAAGACGAGACGCCATGCGCATCGCGTAGCAGTTCGTGCAGCCGGGCGAGATCATCGTGCAACCCGCGACGGGGTTCCACGTGGCGTCCGTCCATTCGATATCACTTAGACCGGCCACCTCTTGAACTCCTCAGTACAGCCCTTGCTAATCTTCCCGCGAGCCTTGCCCTCTCGCTCGGGTTGGCCCAAGCAAAAATCAACGAATACATGTGGATACCCCTAGAACCGAGCGGAAGCCACTCGTCGAGAACTCCTCCTTTGAATATCTGCCTCATCCGCTCGATCATGAAAAGGGTGATTGACTCCGGGGTGGCAACCTTGGACCGTGCCTTTATTGCACCGAAAAGATCCTCGTCGTCACCTTCTTCGATGAATGACCGACGCCAATCCTTTGTACCGAGCAACTCATCGAGTGAAGCCGCATGGTCCGGGTGCACCCTCGCATTGCGCCCAATCTGGCGATGCACCCCGAGGCCCGCTGGAAACAGATACCAAAGGTCAATAGCGCGTGTGGCGGCGATCGCTTCCAAGGTTGTCCACACGACTTGATTGCCATAGGGATCCAGGAACACCGCCGCCCGGCATTTCTTCCAATTGGTTTGCGCGCAGAATCTCAACAACTCGTCGTTCGCGTCGGCCTGACGAATCGAAATCCTGTCAGCGATACTTGGATATTGGTCCTTGAGCGCGTTCAAAGCTTTTGCCTTGGCGCGCGATTTTTCGACAAATATGTATTCGTCGAACGCTATGCCGAGCTGGAGCGCACGATGCGCCGATCCTTGGATGAAGGGGCTATAATCATCGACACCTTTGAGCAACAATCCTTCCGAACCAATCTGTATGTCGCCAGTCCCCGCAAACGCATCAAAAAACAAAAGCCGGAATCCCTGATTCTTGAGCGCGGTCGAGTACGCCTTCAGATACTCGTGCAATTTCACGAGTTTCCGTTCTGTGTGTGCGCTTCCGAATTTTTGCCCAGCCAAGAATGAGCTCCACTCGTAAGATGGAACAAATGTAGAACAAAAATTGCATTAGAGTAAAGAGGCCCCCAACAATGATCGGTGGCCCGAAAACGAGAAAGCCTTGCACTACGCAGCTCAATCCAGCCGCACCGGCCCGCTCATTTCCATCGTGCAGGACAGGATCTTGGGATCGAAGACCGAGCCGATCAGCATCTGGTCGCCCATCACCGCGCCGACGCTGGAGGCGCCGATCTCCTTGCCGGTGCTGGTGAAGATGGCGACCGAGGAATGCGGCACGCCGTCGAACACCGCCACGCGGAAGATCTCCGACGGCGAGGGCTTGGAGGGATCGCGCGCGTAAGCTAGGAAGGAAAAGAGCTTGGGATGTCCCGCCACCCAGAGATTGCCCGCATCGTCGACGTCGATATTGTCGAGGCCGGCGGGAATATCGAACGAGTCCACCTTCTTGAGCGCGCCGGTGATGGGATCGCGCAGATAGGTCTTCACCTCGCGCCCGATGGTCTCGGCGATATAGACATGGGAGAGATCGGGCGAAACATTGATGCCGTTGGCATAGCGCAGCCCCTTGGCCGCGACGGAGAAATGGGCGCCGTCGTAATAGACCGCATAGGCGCGCGGCAGCATCAGGTAATTCTCGAGCGTGGTGCCGAAATCGGTGCGGCTGCCGTGATCGTTGGTGGCGTAGAAGCGGTCCTTGCCCACGGCCACCACGTCGTTGGGGCTGAAGAGCAGATCGTCCGACACCGTCTTGACGTGGCGCAGCATCAGCTTCGACGTGCCGTCGGGCAGGAACACCTGCACGACATTGAAGATCACGATCTGCGCCGGCCCCTTGAGCGGATGGTTCACGGCCATGAGCGTCAGCGTGCCGTCGCGGTCGCGCAAAAGGGAAATGCCATGCGGATGGAAATCGGCCGGCGCGCCGTCGAGCTTCGTCACGCCCTGTTCGGGATGGCCCGTCTTCATCACATAGATGCCGTCCTGGGCGTTGGATTTTCCGGCCATGATGGCGCGCCGGTCGGTCGCCGAGATGAAGGCAAGCCCGCTGTCGTGATCGATGGCGATGTCTTCGGCCCCGATCACGCCTTTGACCGTCTTGCAGGCGCCGCCGAAGCCGGGCGTCACCTCCGAGAACACGCCGGCCACGCTCAGGATGCGGAAGCCGAGCCCCAGCGCGCCCACCACGACGACGCCCGCGACGATGGCCGCGATACGACCCCTCCAACGCATAAGACCCCTCCCCCTGGGCGGTTCCCTGTTCATCATGTCCGCTATCCCGCCAGCGCCATGCCGCCGGCAAATTGAAGGTTGGCGAGGCGCGCATAAAGCCCGCCGCGTGCGACAAGTTCGCTATGGCTGCCCTCGCCCACCACGCGGCCCTGATCCATCACCACGATGCGCTTGAGGCGCTGGATGGTGGCGAGCCGGTGGGCGATGACGATGGTGGTGCGCCCGGACATCAGATTGGCGAGGCCGGTCTGGACGAGGCGTTCGTTTTCGGCGTCCAGCGCGCTCGTCGCTTCGTCGAGCAGAAGCAGCGGCGCGTTGCGCAACATGGCGCGCGCGATGGCGATGCGCTGGCGCTGGCCGCCCGACAGCGTGATGCCGCGCTCGCCGAGCGGCGTGCCGAAGCGTTCAGGCAGGCGCTCGATGAATTCGCTCGCGGCGGCCGCTTCGGCCGCCATGCGGATTTCGGCCTCGCTCGCTTCGGGGCGGCCGTAGCGGATATTGTCGGCGATGGTGCCGGAGAAGATGACGCTGTCCTGCGCCACGACCGCAATGTGCTTGCGCAATTCGGCCGGATCGAGGCTCGCGATATCCACACCGTCGAAGCCGATCGCGCCCGATTGCGGCGCGAAGAAGCGTAAGAGCAACTGGAACACGGTCGATTTGCCCGCGCCGCTCGGCCCCACCAGCGCCACTGCCTCGCCCGGCTTCACCTGCAGCGAGAAATTGTCGAGCGCGGCATGTTCGGGGCGCGAAGGATAGCGGAACACGACATTGCGGAACGCGATCGCGCCTTTCGCCGCGGCGGGCAGATGGAGAGGATGTTCCGGCGCCTTTACCGCGGGTTCGGTGTCGAGGATTTCGGTCAGCCGTTCTGAGGCGCCGGCCGCGCGCTGCAGATCGCCCCAGGTTTCGGAAAGCGCGCCGAAGCCATTGGCCACGAACACGGCATATAAGATGAACTGGACGAGCTCGCCGCCCGTCATGGCGTGGGCCGCGACATCGCTCGCGCCCACCCACAATATGCCCACGACGCAGCCGAACGCGGCGAAGATCACAATCGCCGTCATGCCGGCACGCGCCAGCGTGCGCCACACCGCCACGCGGAACGCGGTTTCGACCGAGGCGCCGAATTCGCGCCGGTCGATATCCTCATGCGTGAAGGCCTGCACGGTCTGCACCGCGTTGATCGTTTCGCCGGCGCGCGCGGAGGTGTCGGCGACGGTGTCCTGGCTCTTGCGGCTCAAGGAGCGCACCCAGCGCCCGAAGAGGATGAGCGGCAGGAGCACGAGCGGCACCACGCCCAGAACGAGCGCCGACAATTTCAAACTCGTGACGACCACCATCACCAGCGCGCCCGCCAGCATCACTACGTTGCGCAACGCGATGGAGGCAGACGATCCGATCACCGTCTGGATGAGCGTGGTGTCGGCGGTGAGGCGCGAGAGCACCTCGCCCGTGCGCGTCACTTCGAAGAAGGCGGGCGTGAGGTCGAGCACATGGCCGAACACGGCCTTGCGGATGTCGGCGATCACGCGCTCGCCGAGCCAGGTCACGAAATAATAGCGCACGCCCGTCGCGATCCCGAGGACGGCCGCGACCCCGATGAGCGCCAGGAAATAGCGGCCGATGAGCTGGGGATGGCCGGCCACGAATCCGAAATCGATCATGCGCCGCGCGGCCAAGGGCACCGACAGCGAGGCGGCCGACGAACAGACGAGCGCCAACCCCGCCGCCGCCATGTACCAGCGATAGGGCACGAGGAACGGCGCAAGCCGGCGCAACGGCCGGACCGACCGGCTTTTCGTCCGGCCCGCCGCCACCCGCTGGATTTCGTTTGCGAATTCCTCGCCGTTCTCGGCCACGCGCTTCGCCTGCTCCACGACCCTTGGACCTATAGCCCAGTGGCCCTTTCCTGGGACCGGGGCCTATCGCCGCTGGCCTGCTTGTCAGGGGGCCACGAGACGCCTATAAGGCCCGGCTTCGACAGCGAAAAGGCCGTCTTTCCATGAAAAAGGGCATCCATCCCAACTACCATTTCGTGAACGTCGTCCTGAACGACGGGACGACCTATCGCACGCGCTCGACCTGGGGCGAGGAAGGCCAGAAGCTGACGCTCGACATCGACCCCACCACCCACCCGGCCTGGACGGGCGGCCAGCAGCAGCTCATCGACCGCGGCGGGCGGCTGACGCGCTTCAACAAGCGCTTCAAGGAATATGTGAAGGGCTGAGACGGCCCTTCCGGCACATCACCCAATTTCCGTCGTCACCCGGCCCTGAGCGAAGCGAAGGGTGATCCAATTTTCAGCGCAAAAAATGGATGGCCCGGAAATCCTCGCTTCCGCTCGGACCGGGCCATGACGAATGCGTGGCTGAGAATGAAAGCCTAGTTCTCGCCGCCGAAGGCCTGCTTCAGCCGGTCGAGATGGGCCTGCACGGCCGGGCCCTTGAGCGCCTTGCCGGCGCCGAAGAGCACATCGTCCAGCCGCGCGATGCGCCGGTAGAGATTGTCGGAGCGCGCCAGCAGATCCTGCAGAGTCTTGGGGAGGATTTCGGTGTCGCGCCCGCGCCCGCCGAAACAGATTTCCTTCGAGCCCAGCCGATAGCGTTCGGATGCCGCCTGTTCGGCTTCCATGTCGCCTTCGTGGACGGCGCGCTGCACCAGAAGCCAGCTTGCCGCCTGCATCAGCCGCGTGGTGACACGCATGCTTTCCCCGGCATAGAGAAGGGCCGCCTTGCGCGGCAGCTCGCGGGATTCGGCGCGGCCCTTGCCGTCGAGATAGCGCGCGGTTTCCTCGACCAGCGACATGCCTTCGTCGAAGGTGCGCTCGAAAAGCGCCGAGCCGGTGAATGTCTGTAACGTGAGATCGTACAAGTTCTCGTCTTCCGGCGCTTGCATCGTTCCCCCCTCGAACTCCAGCCGGAGCGAAGGCTAGCAATTTGCGTGAGCAAAACAAGTCACAGAATGCGCGCATTTTTCGTAAACCAGTTCGCCTGGCGGGGTGAACGGCGCGGGCGCAAATGCGCGAGCGAGCTTGTGAAATTTTGCGGCACGCGCGAATTAACTTCGATATGCCCGCGAATTTCCCGAATTCCGGCCCGTTAATGTTTGTTGCGGCCGCACGCAAACGCGCGCGCCCCCGCGCCGTCAAAAGTTTACGGCAAGCGCGCGCGTTTACGATTTGCGGAAAAAAGAGTCCGCCGCCGATTTCGTCGCTTGCCGCGCCGCGATCGCCTCGCGGCAGCGCGCGATCTCGGCCTCCATCGCTTCGATGCGGCGGGCGAGCTCGAATTCGGAGAGCGCCGAAAGGTCCTGGCCCAGCGCGAACTCGGGCGCTTTCTTGCGGGGGAGCAGTTCCTCGGGATCGATAGCCATGGCGGTGTCCTTTGCTCTAGTGTCCCGCAAAGCAGCCCTTTTCATCAAGCATTCCATGAAAGCCGTCATTGCCGAACCCGGCTCCAAACTCGTGCTCGCCGATATCGAAAAGCCCGTGGCCGGAGCGGGCGAAGTGCTGGTCAAAGTGGCGGCGGCGGGCGTCAACCGGGCCGATCTGGCGCAGGCCGCGGGCGCCTATCCGCCGCCCCCCGGCGCGCCGGCAACGCTCGGCCTCGAAATCTCCGGCACGATCGAAAAGGTCGGCCCGGGCGTGACCGAGTGGCGGGCGGGCGACGAGGTCTGCGCGCTGCTCGCGGGCGGCGGCTATGCCGAATATGCCGCCGTCGCGCAGGAGTGCCTCCTGCCGATCCCCTCGGGCGTCGGCCTGATCGATGCGGCGGCGCTGCCGGAAGTCCATTTCACCGTCTGGACGAATTTGATGGATACCGCGCGGCTGAAGCCGGGCGAGACCGTGCTCATCCACGGCGGTTCGAGCGGCATCGGCACGGCCGCGATCCAGATGCTGGCGGCGAAAGGCTATCGCGTCTTCACGACCGCCGGCAGCAAGGACAAATGCGAGGCTTGCGTCGCGCTGGGTGCGGCGCGCGCGATCAATTACCGCGAGGAAGATTTCGTCGATGTGGTGAAAAAGGAAACCGGCGGGCGCGGCGCCGACGTGATCCTCGACATGGTCGGCGGCGATTACATCCAGAAGAACATGGGCGCGGCCGCGATCTGGGGCCGCATCGTCAACATCGCCTATATGAGCGGCATGAGCGCGAATGTGAATTTCGCGCCGATGCTGATGAAGCGATTGTCGCTTCTCGCCACGACTCTGCGCACGCGGACGAACGCCGAGAAGGGCGCGATCCGCGACGCGCTCGCCGCCCATGTCTGGCCGCTGATCGAGGACGGCAGGATCAAGCCGGTGATCGACCGCATCTATCCGCTGGCCGAGGCGCAAGCCGCCCATGAACGCATGGCTTCGAGCGGACATATCGGGAAGATTTTGTTGAGGGTTTAATTTCGCTGTTGCTCCCCTTTTTCGTCATGGCCGGGCTTGTCCCGGCCATCCATTAACGCCCTTCTATACGGAGGTTATGGATGGCCGCCACAAGGGCGGCCATGACGGGATTGGGGAATTCATGTTAAAAGGACCCATGGATAAGAAGCGCGCTCAACGTGACATCGCCATCGAACACGACAAACGCCATGAGCGCGATGTCCAGGGCTTTATCGCGCGCAATCGCGATGCGCTGAATGCATCGATCAGAAAGTCGCGCGCCGAGATCGCCAGGGGAAAGGTCTCGAAGAAATCCATGAACGACATCATCGCCGAAGGTCGCAAACAGCATTTCGAAGAGTTCGAAGCCGCCGTTCGTGAAGGCCTGGCCGAAGCCGACGCCGGAAAATCGATCCCTTATGCGGAAATCAGAAAATGGCTTCTTTCCTGGGGCACCAGGCAAGACAGATCGTAGAATTCCCCTTCCCTCCCCGCCTCCAACCCGCTAAAACACCTGCCTTCCTCGAAAATTGACTGGTTCGAGCGAAGGGGCGGGAACCCCGCCCTGGGAAAGGGAAAATCCATGGCCAATGAGAAACCGCTGATGCCCAAGGCGACCGCCGTCTGGCTGGTCGACAACACCTCGCTCACCTTCGAGCAGATCGCCGATTTCTGCGGGCTGCATCCCCTCGAAGTGAAGGGCATCGCCGACGAGGACGTGGCCAAGGGCATCAAGGGCCAGGACCCGGTGGCGAGCGGCCAGCTCACCCGCGAGCAGATCGAGGCGGCCGAGAAGAACCCCAAGATGCGCCTCAAGATCGCTCCGCCCAAGCACAAGATCCCCGCCGTCAAGCTCAAGAAGGCGCCGCGCTACACGCCCGTCTCCAAGCGCCAGGACAAGCCCGACGCCGTCTACTGGATCCTGCGCAACCATCCCGAATTCACCGACGCCGATATCGTCAAGCTCATCGGCACCACCAAGGCGACGATCCAGAAGATCCGCGAGCGCTCGCACTGGAACGCGGCCAACATCAAGGCCGTCGATCCGGTGACGCTGGGGCTCTGCTCGCAGCTCGAACTCGATCTCGCCGTGCAGCGCGCCGCCGTCAAGCGCGAGCGCGCGATGAAGCGCGCAAGCGCGGGCGAAGCGCTGAAGCCCATCGAAGAGACGACGGCCGCAGAGCCGGAGCTGGAAAACGCGGCCGACGCGGGCGGCGAAGAATAATCACGCCGCTTCCGGCCCGCGCGGATCGAGCTCGAGGGCTGCGGGCGATGCCTGTTGCGGCAGGGGCGCGAAGGGTTCGCGGGTCTCGCCGGGCGGCGGCTCCTTCATGCGAATCCGCACGATGGTGAAGAGCGCGAGCGCCATATGCGTCGACGCCGTGACGAGAAAGAGCGCCTCGGTACCGGCGAGCGCCATCACGAACGCCGCGAAAGTGGGGCCGATCACGGCGGCGAGCGCATTGATGAGCAGCAGCGTCGCCGAAGCCTCGATGAAATCGGCGCGCGGCAGCCGGTCATTGGCGTGGGCCACCGACAATCCGTAAAGCGGCAGCACGACCGCGCCCAGAAGCGCCATCAATATCAGCGCGGTGGCCGGCCCGCGTCCGCCGAACCGGGCGAGCGCCACGCCGAGCACGGCGGCACCCAGGCAGATGGCGGCGATCAGCACGCGCCGGTCGGTGCGGTCGGAAAGCCGCCCCGCCGGCACCTGCATCAGCGCGCCGCCGAGCGTGAAGACGATCATGAAAAGCGCGAGCAACCCGTGCTTGAGCCCGTGGTTCTGCGCATAGAGGGGCGCCAGCGTCCACACCGCGCCATTGGCGAAACCCACGGCCGCGCATCCGGCGACCCCCACCGGCGCGATCTTGAAGATGCGCAAGGGCCGCATGCGCAATTCGCTCGGCGGCGAAGGCTGCGGCAGCCGCGTCAGCGCCACGGGAATGAGGCAGGCCGCGTAGAAGATCGCGGCGAGATTGAAGAGCTCGAAACTCTCCGGCGCGCCGGTCACGAAAAATCCCTGCCCGATGACGAGCCCGCCGTAATTCACCGCCATGTAGGAGGAGAAGACGAAGCCGCGCGTTTCATTGGTGGCGCGGTCGTTGAGCCAGCTTTCGATCGCCATGAAAAGACCGGCCGCCGCGAAACCGAAGAGCACGCGCGCGAGGATCCATGCCGTCACGTCCACCGCCATGGGCTGCAGCAGCGTGGACGTCGCCGCGATTCCCGCCGCGACCGAAAAGGTGCGGATATGGCCGATGCGGCGCAGGAGCCTCGGCCCCGCGTAACAGCCCAGAACGAAGCCCCCATAATAGGCCGAACCGATGATGCCGATGGCGAGTTCGGAAAATCCGGCGAGATGGCCGCGCACGGGCGTGAGCGTCCCCAGAAGGCCGTTGCCCATGAGGAAAATCAGCGTCGAGAAAAGGATCGCCGCAATCGCGGTGATGTGCTGTCGCATCGGCCGACCTCGCCGGCTTGGCTAGCGCGCAACGCAGGCGCAAGTCAAAGCATCGCTGCTATGCGATATAGCGTACCAGCACCACGCCCAGGATCACCAGCACCAGAACGACGATCATGATGAGTTCCATGTAGCGTTCCAGGAAGATGCGCGCCTGCTCGCCGAAGAAATAGACGAGGATGCCTTCGAGCACGATGAAGCGCAGGCTCCGGGTGATCGCGGAATAGAGCATGAAGGAGGCGAAGGGCACGCTCGCCAGGCCAGAGGTGATGGTGACGAGCTTGTAGGGGATGGGCGTCAGCCCCTGCACGATGATGAGATAGGCGTGTTCGGTGTATTTGAGGCGCAGCGCCTGCACCTCGCTCATGGGAACGTGAAACAAATGTATCAGCCAGATGCCGGCCGTATCCCAGAACAGCGCGCCGATGGCATAGCCGAGCATGCCGCCCACCACCGACCAGAGCGTGCACCACGCCGAGAGCGCGAAGGCGCGCTTGCGGTCGGCCAGCATCATGGGCAGCAGCATCACGTCCGGCGGCATCGGAAAGAACGACGCTTCCGCGAAGGCGAAACACGCCAGCGCCGCCCAGGCATGGCGGCCCTTCGCGTTCTCCATCATCCAGGCATAAATCTTACGTAGCGGCCCGTTGCCGGGTGCCCGCTCGGCCTTCTCTGACATTGGCGCTCCCTTTACGGAGCTTTCGTAGCAACGCTAAGAGCGCCGGTCAAAGCTTGCCGCTCGGATGGGCATTGATTAGCTTCTCCGCCCGTCTTCTCATGCTTAAGACCGAAGAACCATGGCCCCCCGCAAGAAAGCCAAAGCGAAGAAACCCGCACGAAAGCCTGTTAAATCCGCGCGCAAGAAAAGCGCCAAGCACGCCAGGAAACCGGCGCCGCCCGCGCCCAGGCCGCGCAAATCGCGCGCGCGCAGGAATGCGGCCGCGCTGCCGCGGCGCGGGCCGCCTCTGAAGCCCGCGCTCGGGCGAAATCCGTATGAGACCGATCTTCCCCGCAACGCCGCCAATTATCAGCCGCTGACGCCGCTGACCTTTCTGGAGCGCGCGGCCTCGGTATTTGGCGGCCGCACGGCCATCGTGCACGGCAAAAGCAAATATACCTATGGCGAGTTCTACGCGCGCGCGAGAAAGCTCGCATCCGCGCTCGCTGGCCGCGGCCTCAAGCGCGGCGACACCGTCGCCGTCATGCTCGCCAATACGCCGCCGATGCTGGAGGCGCATTACGGCGTGCCGATGGCGGGGGCCGTGCTCAACACGCTCAACACGCGCCTCGATGCGGCGGCGCTCGCCTTCATCCTCGATCACGGCGAAGCGAAACTGCTCATCACCGACCGCGAATTCGCGCCGGTGGTCAAAGAGACGCTGAAGCTCGCCAAGGCGAAGCCCTTCGTGATCGATTACGACGATCCCGAATTTCCGCAAACGGGCGAGAAGCTCGGCGCCATCGAATACGAGGATTTCATCGCCGGCGGCGATCCCGATTACGCCTGGAAATATCCCGACGACGAATGGGATGCGATCTCGCTGAATTATACGAGCGGCACGACGGGCAATCCGAAAGGCGTGGTGTTCCATCATCGGGGCGCCGCGCTGATGGGCTATGGCAATATCCTCGCCGCCAATATGCCGCGCCATCCCGTCTATCTCTGGACGCTGCCGATGTTCCATTGCAACGGCTGGTGTTTTCCGTGGTCGCTGTCGGTGGTGGCGGGAACCCATGTGTGTTTGCGCTGGGTGCGCGCGAAGCCGATCTTCGATGCCATCGCCGATCTGGGCGTGACCCATCTCTGCGGCGCGCCCATCGTGATGTCGACACTCATCAATGCGAAGCCCGAAGAGCGGCGCGAGCTGCCCCATCGCGTGGAGTTCATCACCGCGGCAGCCCCTCCGCCCGAAGCCGTGCTCGCCGGCATGGCGGATGCGGGCTTCAACGTCACGCATGTCTACGGCCTGACCGAAACATACGGGCCCGCGGTCGTGAACGAATGGAAAGCGGATTGGGATGCGCTCGCCAAGCCCGCGCGCGCCGCCAAGAAAGCGCGTCAGGGCGTGCGCTATCACGCGCTCGATGCCTTGACCGTCATGGATCCCGAAACCATGGAGCCCACGCCCGCCGACGGCGAAACGCTGGGCGAAGTGATGTTCCGCGGCAATATCGTGATGAAGGGCTATCTGAAAAATCCCAAAGCGACGAAGGAGGCGTTCGCCGGCGGCTGGTTCCATTCCGGCGATCTCGGCGTGATGCATGAGGACGGCTATATCCAGCTCAAGGACCGCTCGAAGGACATCATCATTTCCGGCGGCGAGAATATTTCGTCCATCGAAGTGGAGGACACGCTGCTCAAGCATCCCGCCGTGATGTTCGCGGCCGTGGTGGCGCGGCCCGACGAGAAATGGGGCGAAACACCTTGCGCCTTCGTCGAGCGCAAAGCGGGCCACGAGCATGTTTCGGCGGAGGACCTGATCGCCTGGTGCCGCGAAAACCTCGCGCACTACAAATGCCCGCGGCATGTGATGTTCGTGGAATTGCCCAAGACCTCGACCGGCAAGATCCAGAAATTCAAGCTGCGCGAGATGGCGAAGGGGATGGCGTGAAATTATGCCCTTGACGGCATATGTCTAATAAGGCATAGTTGAATGTGGACCGTCTTCTTAGCGCCCGAGTTTCTCAAGGAAGTCGAGGCGGCATCGGAGGACTTCCGAAGGGAATTATATTCCCAGGCCGGCATTCTGGAGCGGTTCGGACCTGCGGCGAAGCGGCCCCACGTTGATACGCTCAAGGGATCGAAATACGCGAACATGAAGGAACTTCGCTTTTCGGCATTCGGAGGCGTTTGGCGCGTTGCATTCGCCTTCGATCCCGAGCGCAACGCGATTCTGCTTGTTGCAGGAGACAAGAGCGGCGCGGGCGAGGGAACCTTCTACAAGCGCCTGATCGCGACGGCGGATAAGCGGTTCGCCGCGCATCTCTGGCGTTTGCGGAACCGATGAGGAGAAACGACATGCCGGCGACCAGATATAGACCCATTCCGCTGGCCGAAGCGATTGCCCGGCTGCCGAAAAGCGAGCAGGAAAAAATAGCGGCACGCACGGGCGAATTGCTGGCCGAAGAATTGTCGCTCCGGAATCTTCGCAAGGCCATGGGCAAGACCCAAACCGCTGTCGCCAGGCGCTTGAAAGTCGGTCAGGACGCGATCTCGAAGCTGGAGACGCGGGAGGATATGTATCTTTCCAGCCTGCGCAGTTTCGTCGAGGCTATGGGCGGCAAACTCGAGCTTGTCGCGAAATTCCCCGGCCTTCCGCCGGTGCGCATCGGCTCGGCGCGAAAGCCGAAACGCGCGGCCTGATGAAAATCAGGACCGGCAAGATCCAGAAATTCAAGCTGCGCGAGATGGCGAAGGCCGTGCCATGAGCGACGCGCGCGCCAGCCGATACGCACTCGCTTTCATCTTCGTCACCATGTTCGTGGACACGGTGGGGCTCGGCATCATCATTCCGGTGACGCCGAAGATCATCGCGCAACTGACCGGCCAGGGCATGAGCGAGGCGGCGCGTTATGGCGGCTGGCTCTTCTTCGTCTATGCGCTGATGCAATTCCTGTTCGCGCCGCTGATCGGAAATCTGAGCGACCGCTTCGGCAGGCGCCCGGTTCTGATCCTGGCGCTCACCGCGCTGAGCTTCGATTATCTCATCACCGGCCTCGCGCCCACGGTGTGGTGGCTGTTCGTGGGCCGCACGCTTTCGGGCATGGCGGGCGCCTCCTACACCACCGCCAACGCCTATATCGCCGATGTCAGCCCGCCGGAAAAACGCGCCGCCAATTTCGGGCTGGTGGGCGCGGCCTTCGGGCTCGGATTCATCGTGGGCCCCGCGATCGGCGGATTGCTCGGCGCCTTCGGGCCGCGTGTGCCCTTTTTCGTGTCGGCTGTGCTTGCGATCCTGAACGCGCTCTTCGGATTGCTCGTGCTGAAGGAATCGCTCGATCCCGCGCACCGGCGCAAATTCGAGCTGGCGCGCGCCAATCCGCTGGGCGCGCTCGGGCTGCTCAAGCGCTTTCCCGCCCTGTTCGGGCTTTTCGCGGTGGTCATCCTGATGCGGCTGGCGCACGACGCGAACCCCGCCGTCTTCACCTATTACACCATGCTCAAATTCGGCTGGACGATGCAGACCGTGGGCTGGGCGATGATGGTCATGGGCGCGCTCATCATGTTCGTCTATGGCGTGCTGACGCGCATCGTGATCCCGCGCATCGGCGAGGCGCGCGCCGTGATCTTCGGGCTCGTCGCGGGCGCGAGCGCGTTCGCGCTTTACGCCTTCGCCACGAAAGGCTGGCAGATGTTCGCCGGCATGGCGGTCTTCTCGCTCTGGGGGCTTTCCTCGCCCGCGCTCAACGCCATCATGTCGAGAATGGCGCCGCCCACCGAGCAGGGCGAATTGCAGGGCGTGCTCGCCTCGATCGGAAGCCTGACTTCGATCGCGGCGCCGCCGCTTCTGACCAATCTCTTCGGCTATTTCACGAGCGCGGCCGCGCCCGTCTATTTTCCGGGGGCCGCGTTTCTCGCAGGGAGCATTTTTCTCGTCGCCGCCGCCGCAACATTTGCGCGCGCGCGCCCGCACGCGGCCTTGAGCCCGGCGGAGTGAAGCGTGTTACGGGATCAGTGGACGTCGCTTCGCAAGCGTTCCAGCTCGTCCTTGATGCGGAGTTTTTGTTTCTTGAGTGCCGCGACCCGGTGTTCGTCCCAATCGGGATGGGTCATTTCGTTTTCGATGAGTTGTTGCAGTTTCTGATGTTTTTCGGAGAGCTCCTGGATATGCCCTTGCAGAGCCATCGCGCACCTCGCAGCTTGGAACCGGACGGATTAGACCACTATTGTGGGGCCCTGTCACGGCCCCCTTCCGCCTATCCCTTATGCACTGTAAATGGATGAAATGACCGCAAAAACGGCAGGGAGTTCGAAAGTTGCGCGGCTGATCGTGGGAATCAGCGGCGCCTCGGGCGTGGCTTATGGAATCAGGCTGCTCGAGGCGATTAAGGAACTCGGCCTCGAATCGCATCTCGTCATGAGCAAGCCCGGCGAGATGACGATCGGCTACGAGACCAAATTGAACCCGAAGGATGTGGCGGCCAAGGCAAGCCATACTTATGCGATCCACGACATCGCAGCGCCCATCGCGTCGGGCTCGTTCAGGACGGCGGGCATGATCGTGGCGCCGTGCTCGGTGCGCACCATGTCCGAAATCGCGACGGGCGTGACGACGAGCCTTCTCACGCGCGCCGCCGATGTGACGCTGAAGGAGCGCAGGCCGCTCGTTCTTCTGGTGCGCGAGACGCCGCTGCATCTGGGTCATTTGAGGACACTCGTGCAATTGGCGGAGATGGGCGCAATCATCTTGCCGCCGGTGCCGGCGTTTTACGCCGAGCCCCACACGATTTCCGACATCGTCGACCAAATGACGGGACGCATGCTCGATCTTCTGGGGTATGATTGGCCCGTGGTGCGGCGCTGGGGCGAGGACCTTTCCAAGGGCCGCAGACGCGCGAAGAAACGATGACCGAAGCCGAAGAGCAGGCGCTGCGCGCAAGGCTCGCCGAGCTTGTGCAGGAACACCGCGACCTCGACGCGGCGATCGCCGCGCTGGTGGCGGGCGGCGCGCATGACCAGATCCAGCTCTCGCGGCTGAAGAAGCGGAAATTGCAATTGAAGGATCAGATCGCGAAGATCGAAGACGAATTGCTGCCGGATATTATTGCATAGTGGAAATATAGTCGCCCTCATCACCGTCATCGCCCGCGCATGCGGGCGATCCAATTTTCTTCCGCGATAACGAAAATGGATGGCCCGGACGCTTCGCAAGAAAAGGCGAAGCGCCGGGCCATGACGGTGTCTGGTTTCGCGGGGCTGGCTATCGCGCCGCTTTCTTGTTGGCGTACATCGCCTCGTCGGCCCGCGCCATGGCGGTCTCGGCATTGTCGCCCGGTTTGAGTTCGAAGGCGCCGTAGGAAAATCCCACCGCGATGGTGCGCTCGCCCCATCGGGCGGGAACGGCGGTCAAGACATCGGCGAGGCTTCCCGCCTTGCGATGCGCGAGCGTTTCGGTCGTGTGGGAAAGAATCACGCCGAATTCGTCGCCGCCCAGCCGCGCGACCACATCGCTGTCGCGCACATGGCCGAGCAAAGTCCCCGCGAAATGGGCGAGCACCGCATCGCCCGCCGCGTGCGAATAGGTGTCGTTGACCGATTTGAATCCGTCGAGATCGAAATAGATGAGGCTCGCCGGCGTTCCATAGCGCGTGCAATAGCCGATATGGCGCGTGAGTTCGCGCACGAAGGCGCGCCGGTTCAAGAGCGGCAGAAGCTGATCCTGATCGGCGGCGCGTTCGACCGCCTCCGCGCGCGCGCGCGTTTCGGCAAGCTCGCGGCGCAGGATATCGGCTTCGCCCATCAGCTTGAGCACGGCATCGCGCACGCGCGGCGTGAATTCGCGCGCCGGAATGCCCAGGACATTGCCGGACGCAGCCGAAGATGCCGCGCCCGCAAAATCCCTGTTCAATTGACCGGCCTTCATGGCCTCGTCCCGATTCGGAACATCCCCGAGAAATTAGAGGGGCCATTTTAACAATCGGTTTATTTCCCTGAGCAATCCGTTAATCGGGTGAAATCGGCGCTTTCCTTGGGCTTTCGCGGCCCTATAATGCGCCGCTTCGCCGCCAGCAGGCTTGAAGCATGACCAAACCCCTCATCGGCATCATCATGGGAAGCCAGTCGGACTGGCCCACGCTCAAGGCGGCGGCCGAGATCCTGGAGGCGCTCGACATCCCCCATGAGGCGAAGATCGTCTCGGCCCACCGCACACCCGAGCGCCTCTATGCCTATGCCAAGGAGGCGCAAGCCCGGGGGCTGAAGGCCATCATCGCGGGCGCGGGCGGGGCGGCGCATCTGCCCGGCATGGCGGCCTCGATGACCACCCTGCCCGTCATGGGCGTGCCCATCGAGACCAAGGCGCTCAAGGGAATGGATTCGCTTCTCTCCATCGTGCAGATGCCGGGCGGGGTGCCGGTCGCCACCTTCGCCATCGGCGAATCGGGGGCGAAGAACGCGGCCCTTCATGCCGCGGCGATTCTGGCGCTCTGCGATCCCGCGCTGGCGAAGAGGCTGGCGGCCTGGCGCAAGCAGCTCACCGATTCCGTCGCCGAGACGCCCGCCAGATGAGCGCAGCCAAGACGTTGACCGCCCCCGTCGCGCCGGGGGGCACGATCGGAATCCTCGGCGGCGGACAATTGGGCCGCATGCTGGCTCTGGCGGCGGCGCGGCTCGGATTGAAGACGCATATCCTCAGCTATGAGCCCGACGCACCTGCGATGCAGGTGACTTCAAATTTGACTTATATGGCCCGTGAGACTCGCGACGGCCTTCAGGAATTTGCGGCATCCTGCGATGTTATTACCTATGAATTTGAGAACATCTCACCGCTGACGGTAGAAATACTTGGTGATTTTGGATGCGTACGTCCCGGCCTGAAGGCTCTCGCTGTAACGCAAGATCGCTACGAAGAAAAGAATTTCGTGCGAAAACTAGGGCTGGCAACTGCGCCATTCTGGCCGATCAATCACGACGAAGATTTCGACGCTGCTTTGCTGGCGGCCGGACAAAACGCAATCTTCAAGACACGCCGATTGGGCTATGATGGTAAGGGCCAAGCTAAAGTCGGCTCAACCGACGAGCTTGCGAAGGCTTTTCACGCCAACGGGCAGGCACCAAGTATCCTTGAAGCCTTCGTCGATTTCGAATTCGAAGCTTCGGTGATCGCCGCGCGCGGGATGAACGGCGAATTCGCGGCTTACGATCCGCCGGAGAATCTGCACGAGCATCATATTTTGCGCCGCTCCACCGTACCCTCGCGGCTTTCGCCCGCGCAATGCGAGGAAGCCAAGGCGATTGCGCATCGAATCGCGGACGCGCTCGATTATGTGGGCGTGTTCGCAGTCGAGTTGTTCGTGACGAAGGACGGCGCCTTGCTGGTGAACGAGATCGCGCCGCGCGTGCACAATTCCGGGCACTGGACCATCGAGGCGTGCCTCACGAGCCAGTTCGAACAGCATATCCGCGCGGTTGCGGGCTGGCCGCTCGGCGACGTCGCGCGCCATTGCGATGCGGCGATGGAAAACATCCTGGGCGCGGAAGCCGCCGATTGGCGCGGATTGCTTGCGCGCGGAGGGTGTTTGCACCTTTACGGAAAGAGCGAAATTCGCGCAGGCCGCAAGATGGGGCACATTACGTTTCTTTCGGCGAAGAAATAATACCGCCCACTCAATTGTCATGGCCCGCGAATGCGGGCCACCCAGTTCTCGCGTCTCAGATGGTGCAGAACCCAACTGGGTGGCCCGCTGTTGCGGGCCATGACATCGTATTGGTTTATCTACGACCGCTTCGGCGCCGAACCGCTGAGGATATCGCTCAAGCTTGGCAATCCCTTCGCGCTTTCGCGCACCTGCGCCTTGAATTTCTCGAAGCGCATCACGTCTTCGATGCGCCGGTCGAGGAAGGCGAGCGTGTCGCGCTCGTCTTCGCTTTCGTCAGTGAACCAGCGCATCAGCGTCGCGGAATAGACGCCCGCCAGAATCGCGCGCTTGGTGTAGAAATTGAAATCGGTGGAGGTGTCGCCCGCGGCGCGCCACATCGAATCCACGGTGCGGTAGAGCAGCTTCAACCCCAGCGCCGCATGCGGGGGAAGCGTGAGGACGGCGGCGGCGCGGCGCGCGGCGTGCTTGTGCGGGCGGATGGCGGCGATGCGCGCCATCACCGCGCATCTGATGCGCTCGCGGATCTTCATGGCCGCGAGCTTCGAACGCGCGAGCGTCTTTTCCATGTCGCGGTCGGCGCTTTCGGAGAACGCCTCGACGAGGCTCATCGCGCCGTCGGGAAAGAGTTTTGCGAGCGCGCTCGCGTCAGCGCCCGCTTCCCGGCCCGCCTTTTCCAGAAGCTTGTCCGTGAAGCCGTCGAAGGGCGCGTGCCTCAGCGCCGCCGCAAGCACTGCGGCCCGAAGCGCATCCCCGCTGCGGGCCGCGTTTTTGCTGGCGGACTTGCGTGGCGCCATCCGTCCTCACAGCGCAGGAATGCGCGCGGGCACTTGCTGGTCGCGCCCGCCGAAGGCGAAGGAGACCGTCACGTGATCGAGCTTGGGCGGTTTGGCCGAGGCCATGCCGAAGAAGAAGGTCGACAGGCCCGGATAGGCGCCGCTCGCCGGGCAGACGGGCGAGGCGAATTCGATCGTGACCGTGTTCTTCTTCTGCTCGGCGCTTTTCACGCCGACGAAGTTCGTGCCGCCCGAATTGATGACGAACAAATCGGCCGTGGCGTTCTTCGGCCCGTAAGGAAGCTTGGCGACGGGCCCGAATTCGATATCGACGCTGTCGGCGCAATGCATGTCCTTCAGGCTGCGCACGGCATGGGTGAAATCGATGCGGTAGATGAAGGCCGTCGTGCCGGCGCCCTTGGAACCGGCGAGGCCCACATAGGTGCGCGATTGCAGACGCTCGGCGCCCGTGTAGGCGCTGTCGGGCGGAAACGTGCCCATCGTGTCGGCGGGCGTGATCGAGCATTTCGGACTGAATACGCAGACGACGGCACCGGGATCGACCGTCATCACCTCGAGTTTGGTGGATGCGGCGGACGCCGGAACCGTCATGGCGATCAATGCGGCAAGGATGAGCGTGTTGTTCGGAGTGCGCATAGTTCCTCCCCTGTCTTATGCGTCTCGTCAGGCGAGAGAAAACTTGCGCCTTTTGGGGGGCTCGCGCAAGCAAACTACCCGGGTTCGGGCCTGATCCAGTGGCGGACCTCGCTCTCGAAAATGAGCTTGGAAAGATCGCGCATGCGCTGCGGATAGAGGATTCCACCGAGGTGATCGACCTCATGCTGGACGACGCGCGCGTGAAAACCCTTGGCCACGCGCTCGATGGCGATGCCGTCATGGGTGATGCCGCGATAGCGGATATGGCCGGGCCGCTCGACATAGCCGCGCATGCCGGGCACGGAAAGACAGCCCTCCCAGCCGCCTTCGAGCTGCTGGGTCATCATTTCGACCTGCGGATTGACGAGGACGGTGAGGGGTGCGGTGCGGTCGAAGCGCTCGGCCTGCGACAAGCCCTCTTCCTCGCGGTCGGCGGGAGCCTGGAAGACCACAACCTGAAGGGGCACATGGACCTGGGGCGCCGCAAGGCCCGCGCCATTGGCGTCGATCATGGTCTCGATCATGTCGGCCACCAGGCGGCGGATTTCGGGCGCGGTGGGATCTTCCACCGGCTTGGCGGCCGCGGCCAGAACGGGATGGCCCATACGCGCGATCTTCAGGATTGCCATGGCCGGAATATGGGGAGGTGCGGGGCCGCCGTCAAAGGCCCGCCATGGGTGGACAGATGAATACGCCTCTGTTATCACCCGCCCGCCCAAAAACCCGTGCAGGAGCAGCCTTTGCAGATCATCGTTCGCGACAATAATATCGATCAGGCGCTGAAGGCGCTGAAGAAGAAGATGCAGCGCGAAGGCATCTTCCGCGAGATGAAGCTGAGGGGCCATTACGAAAAGCCGAGCGAGAAGCGCGCGCGCGAACGCGCCGAGGCCATCCGCCGCTACCGCAAGCTCCAGAGAAAGCGCCTGCAGCGCGAGGGCGTGCTGCCGAAGTGATTTGGCTTTAGCCCCCGCGAAGGCAGGGCTCCGAGCCACCGAGGCCGTCCTTTTGGGCGGCCTTTTTGTTTGCGGCGGTTGGAGCGCGTTGCAGCCCTCTTGACCCAACACTCCGTCATCGCCCGGCTTGTCCGGGCGATCCATTTTTTTGTTGAAATTGGATCACCCGGATCGCTCGCAAAAAAAGCTCGCGACCGGGTGATGACGGTTTTTGGGAGTTATTGAACCCAACCTGCTCCAAAGAAAAAGAACCGGCCGGTTCGTCACCGGCCGGTCCCAGTCTGCAAGCAAGAGATTCGAATTACTTCCAGGTGTCGGCGCCGAAGCTGGCCGTCCACGACGCCTCGATCTGCTTCACGACGGCGTCGGGGAAGGGAACGTAGTCGAGCTTCTTCGAAGCCGCCTGGCCGTCATGCAGCGCGTAATCGAGGAATTTCAGCACCTCTTGATTCTTGTCGGCCGCATAGTCCTTGCGCATCAGCATGTAGGTCGCCGCCGTGATCGGCCAGCTCTTGGCGCCGGACTGGTTGGTGAGGATCAGATAGAAATCCTGCACGCCGGTGAAATCGGCATGACCGGCCGCGGACTGGAACGCGCTCATGGTGGGAACCACGACCTTGCCGTCGGAATTCTTCATGTCCATGTAGGTCATCGTGTTCTGCGCGCAATAGGCATATTCGACATAGCCGATGGCGCCCGAGGTCTGCTTAACGTTCGCGGCCACGCCTTCATTGCCCTTGCCGCCCACGCCCGCCGGCCAGGAGACCGAGGTGTCGGAGCCGACATTCTTCAGCCATTCCGGGCTGACCTTGCCCAGATAGTTGGTGAAGTTGAAGGTCGTGCCCGAGCCGTCGGAGCGATGCACGACGACGATGGCCATGTCGGGCAGATCGGCTTTCGGATTGAGCTTCTTCAGCGCCGGATCGTTCCACTTGGTGATCTTGCCGAGATAGATGTCGGCGAGCGTGGGTCCGTCGATGACGAGCTGGCCCGGCTTGATGCCCGGCAGATTGACGACCGGCACGATCGAGATCACGACGATCGGGAACTGCGCGAGGTTGTTCTTGACGAGATCGTCGTGCAGGAGCGGCTTGTCGGAATTGGCGAAGTCCACCGTCTTGGCTTCGATCTGCTTGATGCCGCCGCCCGAGCCGATCGACTGATAGTTCACGGCCACGTCGGTCTTGGCCTGGTAGTCCTTGGCCCACACGGCCAGCACGGGATAGACCGCGGTGCCGCCCGCGCCGTTGAGCGTTCCCGCCGCACTGGCAGGCACGGCGATAAGCGCTACCGATGCGGCGAGCGCCATTGAAAGCCTACGAAGCATTATGTCCTCCATGAATGATAGCCGCCCCCACATGGGCAGAATGCGGTTAACCCCTCAGTGCAACAGAAGGATGACAGCGGGCCGGAAAAGATGGGAAACGGCCTGCGGAAATCGCCGCACAAGCCCTATTCCGGCAGGCGCATAGGTCCGAAATTGACAGAATTATGAAATGTTAGCGCCTGCTGCAGCGCAGCAGGAGGCGAGCCGCGCCAAGCGTTTTCGCGCGCCGCGATTCCGTCGTGATTCTCAACTCTGCCGCTGGAAGAGCGCGGGCCCGTTGTTCTGCTTCACGCTGTAGAGCTTGATGCAGGTGTCCTTGCCCATGTCGTCGCATTCGACATCGACCGTCATTCCGTATTGCGCCTGACCGACCTGGGCATGACAGGTGACGCGTCCGTCGGTCTGGGTCTTGTCGGGATCGGGCGCGGACAGCGCGGCATTGGGCGGCAGCACGCCGTAATCGCGCACGCGGTCGAGCGTGGCTTCGCAAACCGTGCGGTCGGCCAGCGCATTGCCGGTCTTGTGACGATGACCGTAATGATTCCACACCACATAACCGGAGGCGAGAACGATCACGGCGACGCCCGCGATCGCGCTCCACATCACCATCGGCTCGCGCAGGACCGCGAACGCGCCCGCGGATTTGGCCTCGGCGGGTTTTTCGGCCTGTGGCGCGTCCTTGGCCGCATCCTTCTTGTCGTCCGAGCCATCGCTCATTTTGTGCTCCCTTTGTGTCCTGCCGTCAGGATAGCCCGGGGGAACCCCCGGGGCCAACCCGTCTTTACGGGGCGCTTCAACCGCTTAGCGCCTTGACGATCCCTTCCGTCATCTTCTTGGCGTCGCCGAACAGCATCATGGTGTTGTCGCGGAAAAAGAGCTCGTTCTCGATGCCGGCATAGCCCGAGCCCATGCCGCGCTTCACGAACAGCACCGTCTTGGCCTTCTCCACATCCAGGATCGGCATGCCGAAAATGGGCGATTGCGGATTGGTTTTCGCGGCCGGATTGGTCACGTCGTTGGCGCCGATCACGTAAGCCACGTCGGCCTGGGCGAATTGCGAGTTGATGTCTTCGAGCTCGAAGACTTCATCGTAAGGCACATTGGCTTCGGCGAGCAGCACGTTCATGTGGCCCGGCATGCGGCCGGCGACGGGATGGATGGCGTAGGAGACCTTGACGCCTTCCTTCTTCAACTGGTCGGCCATTTCGCGCACGGCGTGCTGGGCCTGCGCCACCGCCATGCCGTAGCCCGGCACGATGATGACGCTGCCTGCGTTCTTCATGATGAAGGCGGCGTCTTCCGCCGAGCCCTGCTTGACGGGCCGCGTTTCGGCCTTGCCCGCCACCGCCACTTCGCCGCCGAAACCGCCGAGGATGACGGAGATGAAGCTGCGGTTCATGCCCTTGCACATAATGTACGAGAGGATCGCGCCCGAGGAACCCACGAGCGCGCCGGTGATGATGAGGGCGGTGTTTTCCAGCGTGAAGCCGATGCCGGCCGCGGCCCATCCCGAATAGGAATTGAGCATCGAGACGACGACGGGCATATCCGCGCCGCCGATGGGAATGATGAGCGTGATGCCGAACACGAAGGAAAGCGCCGCGATCGCCCAGAACGCCCAGTGCGGCTGATACATCACGAACCAGACGATCAGCGCCACGATCACCGCGAAGATCAGGATGTTCAGCACATGCCGCGCCGGCAGGATGATCGGCGCGCCGCTCATGTTTCCGTTGAGCTTGGCGAACGCGATGATGGAGCCCGCGAAGGTGATGGCGCCGATGGCGACGCCGAGGCTCATTTCGATCAGCGATTGGGTGTGGATCGCGCCTTCCATGCCGATCCCGTAAGCGGCGGGCGAATACATGGCGGCGGCTGCGACCAGCACCGCCGCCAAGCCCACCAGCGAATGGAACGCGGCGACCAGTTGGGGCATCTGCGTCATGGCGATGCGCCGCGCGGTGATCGCGCCGATGGTCCCGCCGATGGCGATGCCCGCCACGATCATGCCCCAGGTGAGCGGATCGACGACGCCGGTGACCCAGAGCGTGGTCGCGACCGCCAGCGCCATGCCGATCATGCCGTTGCGGTTGCCCGTGCGCGAGGTGACGGGCGACGACAGCCCGCGCAGCGCCAGGATGAACAGCACGCCCGAGACCAGATAAGCGAGCGCGGCGATATCTGCCTGCAAGCCCCCGCTCATTGCTTTTCTTTCTTCTTATACATGGCCAGCATGCGCGAAGTGACGAGGAAGCCGCCGAAAATGTTCACGCAAGCCAGGATCAGCGCGAAGAAGCCGAGGATTTTCGAAATCCACGACGCGCTGCCCATCGCCGTGACCGACACCGCGATCAGCGCGCCCACCACGATCACCGACGAAATCGCATTCGTCACGCTCATCAGCGGCGTGTGCAACGCGGGCGTGACACTCCACACCACGTAATAGCCCACGAAGATCGCCAGCACGAAAATCGAAAGGCGGAAAACGAAGGGATCAATGGCTTCCATGGCGGACTCCATTCTTCTCCCTCGCCCCCGCAGGGGGAGAGGGAATGTTTTGGAACAATCCCATCATCTCACCCCTTCAAACTTGGATGCACGATTTCGCCGTCGCGGGTCAGCCCTGCGCCTTTGACGATCTCGTCGTCCCAATTGAGCGCGAGCGCGCCCGATTTCTTGTCCACGATCAGGTTGACGAAATTGAAGAGGTTGCGCGAATAAAGGCTCGACGTATCGACGGCGAGCCGCGCGGGCAGATTGGTGTAGCCCATGATGGTGACGCCATGCGCCTCGATCACCTGATCCGCTTTGGTGAGCGGACAATTGCCGCCCTGTTCCGCCGCGAGATCGACGATCACCGAACCGGGTTTCATCGTCTTGACCATCTCTTCGCTCACCAGCACCGGCGCCTTGCGGCCCGGGATCAGCGCGGTGGTGATGACGATGTCCTGCTTCTTGATGTGTTCGGCGACGAGTGCGGCCTGTTTCGCCTGATATTCCGCGCTCATCGGCTTGGCATAGCCGGCCGCGGTTTCGGCCTGTTTGAATTCGTCGTCGATCACGGCGACGAAACTCGCGCCGAGCGATTCCACCTGCTCTTTCGTGGCGGGGCGAACGTCGGTTGCCGACACGATGGCGCCCAAACGCCGCGCCGTCGCGATCGCCTGCAATCCCGCCACGCCCACGCCCATGATGAAAGCGCGCGCGGGCGCGATGGTGCCCGCCGCCGTCATCATCATCGGCATGGCGCGGCCGAAGGTGGCGGCGGCATCGATCACCGCTTTATATCCGGCGAGATTGGCTTGGCTCGACAGCACGTCCATCGATTGGGCGCGGCTAATGCGCGGAATGAATTCCATGGCGAAGGCGGTGACGCCCTGGGCGGCCAGCTTCGCGATGGCCTCTTTTTCCGTGTACGGAGCAAGAAGGCAGGCGAGCACGGCCCCGCGTTTCATCTTCGCGATTTCGTTCGCCTCGGGGCCGCGCACCTTCAACACGATATCGGCTTCGGGAAGGACATCGGGAGCAACCACCGCGCCGGCCGCCACATAATCATTGTCGGACATGCGCGCACCCGCGCCGGCGCCCGCCTCGACCAGAACCTCGAGCCCCAGGCCCTTCAGCTTCTTGACGGTTTCAGGCGTGGCCGCCACGCGCGCCTCGCCCGCGCGGCGCTCTTTCAGGATGGCTAGTTTCACCGACGCCTCAATGCGTGCGGAAAATGGCGAGGAAGGCGAGAAGCGCGATATTGCCGATGATGACCCATTTCACGAGGGTCATGAATCCCTTCCACGTCTTGACGTGTTCCCGGATGTCCATCGTGCCGGCGTCGGAGCCGTGCGCGGAATCTGCAGACATGATGACCCTCGAAGTGGCTTCAAAACGGGCCGGACTATAGCAAAGGGCGCCCCTCGGGCAACCGGGCCTCAGGTGCGTCTTGTGGGCACCGAATGGTTCCAGTCGGCGAGAAGCGCACGCAGCGCCGCCGTCAGCGCGAGCGGCTGGTCGAGCATCACATGGTGCTGGGCCCGCGGGATCTCCACGACGGGGGCCGCCCGGCCGAGCAGATTGAACATGTATTCGCCGATCTCGGGCGGCAGGAGCACCGAATTCTCGCCGCGGAAGATGGCGATCCGGCATTTGGCCGCGATCAGCCGCGCCGATGTGTCGCCGATGGAGAAGTCCTGCCAGATGGCCGGATCGAACTTCCAGGTGAAGCCGCCCTCGACGTGCTTGAGCGAGTGCCGGCCCACCCAGTCCACCAGAAAAAGGTTCTCGCAAGGCTGCGGCGGCATCAGCCGGAAGCGGGCGAGCGCCTCGGCCATGCTCGGATAGACGCGATGGGGCTTGTGCTCGCGCTTGGGCGGGCCGCCGGGCCGGCCGGGCGGGTTGACCGGCGAATCGACGATCACCACGCCTGCCAGCCGCTCGCCGTAAAGGGCCGCCGTCAGCATGGTGACGAAGCCGCCGAAGGAATGGGCCACGATGATAGGCGGCTCGGCGGGCTCGAACATGCCGGCCGCGCGGCAGACGGCGAGCTGCTCCTTCACGAACAAATCCATCGAATAGGATTTGCGCCAGTCCGAATCCCCCATGCCCGAGAGATCCATCGCCGCCACGTTGTAATCGCGCGCAAGGAAGGGCGCGATGAAGCTCCACCAATAGGCATGTGCGGCATTGCCATGCACGAGCAGCAGGCCCGGCAATTTGGGATTGCCCCAGCGTAAGTAATGAATCGCTGCGCCTTCGACCTCGACGAACGCGCTTTCCGGTTTGACGGCGATGGTGTCCTCGAACCATTGCGGCGCGGGCGGCACCTCGCCGTGAAGCGGCGCGAGCAGGCCTTCATTGGCCACGAACAGGGGACGATCGTTCATCGGCATGAGGCTCGCATGCTCACGCCGTCCACTCAAGCCACGTTCCGTGCGGATGGGCGGTGGCGAGAACGCGCTCCTGCTTTGTGCCGTCCCGGTAGCGGATGAGCTTCAGCTCGCAGACATGCAGCTCTTCCATTTCGAAGGACAGCCGCGTCACCGGACGGCGCAGGCCCGCGACCGTCAGGATATCGTCGAGCGTTTCCTTCATCTGCGTGCTGAACTGATAGACGGCGATGGTGTGATAGACGCAGATCGCGGCATCTTGCGGCGCATCGGCCATCGCCTCGGGCAGAAGCGCAAGCGCATCGCCCGCACGGATTTCGGGTTTCGATTTCTCGAACAGCGCAATCGCCTTGTCGAGGCGATCGAGCCGCGAAATCTGGTCCGGCCACATCAGCGCGCGCAGCCAGTCGCGGTCGTCGCGATGGGCAAGATCGACGGGATTGAGCTCGAGACCGACGCGGCCCGCGATTTTGGGCGTTTGTCCGGTTGGAGGAATTTTCTCGCCCTTCAATTCGCAATCGATGACGAGCGGCGCATCGGGCGCGATGACGGCGGCGGTTCGGCCCTCCTTGCGATAGCGGATGCCGTAGGAATCCCAGATCATGTTGAGGCCGGCGCTGGGTCCGATCTCGATGAGATAAAGCGGCGCCTCCGCCGCCACGCGGAAGCCCGGATGCAGGATCGCGGAACGCCCCACCTCGTTGGTGTTCGTCACGCGCGTGTCGATGAGCGCCAGAAGCGCGTCGCGATGGGTGTGGCAAAAATCGCGGAAGGCGGGGAACGCGTCCCCGGAATCGGTGCCGCCGAGATCGGCATAGAATTCGCGCAAAGGATGTTGCGCCCCGTGCATCAGAAGAAAATGCACCGCCCCGAACAGGAGATTGGCGGGCGGCTGCCCGGGCCGGGCGTTGGCCGTCATGGCGCGCAAAGCTTCGTCGTCGCGCACGCCTTCGGCCAGACGCGCATAGAGCTCCGAGCCGGTGCGCCGCGCGTCGTCGGCGAAGAACTGCCAGTAATCGAACTTCTTCTCGCTCATGGGCGCGCCCTACCGTAAAGATTTACCATTGATTTACCGCTTCGCCCTTTTCGTTTTGAAATCCTTACCGTCAAAAGGCAAATCTCCCCTTTCGATTGTCGCAAAGCGAGACTTTTAAGCGGCGTTTTACCGATCCGGGCCAGTATCGGGGTCCAAGGGTAGGGATGATGGCCCAGACCATTCTGATTGTGGACGACGATCCCGTACAGCGCCGGTTGCTGGAAACGGCCATCACGCGCTCGGGTATGCATGTCGTCACCGCGCCGGGCGGCGGGCCTGCGCTCGATCTCGCCCTCGGTCCCCGCGGCGAACAGATTTCGCTCGTGCTGCTCGATCTCGTGATGCCCGATCTCGATGGGCTGACCGTGCTCGCCAAATTGCGCGCGAGCCTGCCCGATCTGCCGGTGATCGTGTTGACCGCCAAGGGCGGAATCGATTCCGCGGTGGAAGCGATGCGCGCCGGCGCCAACGATTTCCTCGTCAAGCCCGCGAGCCCCGAACGCATTTCGGTTTCGATCCGCAATGCGCTCAAGATCGGCACGCTGTCGGGCGAAGTGACGCGGCTGAAGAAGAAGGCCGAGAACCGGCTCGCCTTCGAAGACCTCATCGCCAAGAGCGGCGAGATGCGCCAGGTGATCCGGCTCGGCCAGCGCGCGGCGCAATCGACCATTCCCATTTTGATCGAAGGCGAGTCGGGCGTCGGCAAGGAATTGATCGCGCGCGCGATCCAGGGCTCGTCGGATCGCGCGGGCAAACCCTTCGTCACCGTCAATTGCGGCGCCATTCCGGAAAATCTGGTCGAAAGCATCCTCTTCGGCCACGAGAAGGGCTCCTTCACCGGCGCGACCGACAAGCATCTCGGCAAATTCCAGGAAGCCGATGGCGGAACCCTTTTCCTCGACGAGATCGGCGAGCTTCGCCTCGACATGCAGGTGAAGCTGCTTCGCGCGCTGCAGGAAGGCGAGATCGATCCCGTCGGCTCCAAGAAGCCGGTGAAGGTGAATGTGCGCATCATCTCGGCGACCAATCGCGATTTGACCGAGCTCACGCGCGAAGGCCAGTTCCGCGAGGATCTTTATTACCGGCTGAACGTGTTTCCCATCTTCGTGCCGCCGCTCGCCAAGCGCCGCGAGGACATTCCCGCGCTTGCGCGCCATTTCATCGAGCGTTTCGCGGCCGAAGAGAGCAAGCCCGTGACGGGGCTCACCCCCGAAGCCGCCGATCTGATCGAGCGCTTCGGCTGGCCCGGCAATGTGCGCCAGCTCGAGAACACGATCTTCCGGGCGGTGGTTCTCTGCGACGGCAATGTGCTCGATGTCTGCGACTTCCCGCAGATCGCGGCCGCTCTCGGCATGGAACAATCGCCGCGCCGGCCCGCGCCCAGCGCCGAAGCGGTGTTGCGCGCGGCGCCGCAGCGCGCGTCGGCGCCCGAGCCCGCGCCTTACGCGCTCATGGCCGTCGATGTGGCGGGTCATATGCGTAAGCTCGAGGAGATGGAATGCGAAATCATCCGCATGGCGATCTCGCGCTATGACGGGCATATGTCGGAAGTGGCGCGGCGCCTCGGCATCGGACGCTCGACGCTCTACCGCAAGCTCAAGGATCTGGGGCTCGAAGATCAGGCCGCCGAGCCCGAGCAGGAACCGCGCGCGGCGGCGGGGTAGAGTCTCTCCGTTTTTCCCAAATTATTTCGTCATGGCCGGCCAACGTGCCGGCCATCCATACACTCCCTTTCAAACGGAGGTTATGGATGGCCGGGACAAGCCCGGCCATGACGATTTTTGTTGGGCTGCGAACCGAAAACTAACTCCGCATTCCGAGCGCACCCAAATACAAATCCAATATCGCTTCGCGCTCCTGGAAATCGGCGGTATCCAGTTTCCGCAGGCGCACGACCTGGCGCATGGTCTTGGCGTCGAAGCCGGTGCCTTTGGCTTCGGAATAGACTTCGCGGATGTCGGCGGCGAGCGCGGCCTTTTCCTCTTCGAGCCGCTCGATGCGCTCGATGAAGGATTTGAGGTGCTCTTTCGCGAAGCCGGATTTGGCCATGTGTGATGCGCTCTTTTTCGGGGCCGCGGAAACTAGCGCGGCGGCGCGGCGCGGCGCAACGGGCCTTGCGGCGCTAGCTGTGGGTTTTTTGCGCATGTTCGAAGGCGGCCTGTTTCTCGGGCGTGGTTTCTTTCTGGTAACGCGTCTTCCATTCCGAAGGCGCCATGCCATAGACGATCTCGCGCGCTTCGTCCTTCTCCAATACGATGGTTTTTTCGGCGGCCGCTTCGCGATACCAGTCGCCCAGGCAATTGCGGCAGAAGCCGGCGAGGATCATCATGTCGATGTTCTGCACGTCGGTGCGCTTCCTCAAATGCGCGACGAGGCGGCGGAACACGGCCGCTTCCAGCTCGGTGCGCGTCTTTTCGTCCATGGCGGTTCCTCCCGTAAGCGGCCGGGTGAATTTCAATTCCGGCGCGCCCATTTTGGCAAGGGCTTCATCGAGGATGGGCTTCAGCCGCGCGGCAAATGATCGGGCGGCATCGGCGCTCGCGATCAGATCCTGGCGCATCTCGATCAGCACATGCGGCAGACCGTTCATCGTGCCATGGGCATACAGGCAATCGTTTTCGAGCTCGCCGGAATAGGGCTCGTTGTCGCCCACATTGAAACCGGCGCGGCGGAACGCATCGATGAGCGGCAGCGCGAGCCGTCCGTCGCGATCCCACAACACGCCGACCTCCCATGGGCGGCGGAAGCCCTTCCACACCGGCGTGAAGGAATGCATCGAGATGAGCACCGGCACGCCGCCCATTTGCGCGATCTCGGCCTCGATGGCCCCATGATAGGGCGCGTGGAATTCGGCGAGCCGCTTTGCGATCTCGCCGGCATCGGCATCGCGGTTGCCGGGAATGATGCGCCCGTCGGAGAGCTTCATGACGAGCGTGGGATCGTCGGCGCCCCGGTTGAGATCGATCAGGAGCCTGGACCAGCGCGCCAGGATCGCGCTCGCGCCATAGCTTGCGGCGAGCGCGCGCGTGACCTCGGCCGCGCCGATGTCGGAGGCGATGTGGGTCGCGAAGGTGGCCGCATCGAGACCCAAGCTCCCATAGGCTTCGGGAAGCGCGCCGGACGCATGATCGCAGACAAACAGGAGCCCGCGCGTGCCCGCGATTCGTTCGAAGGAGGTCATGGCGCCCACTTTCCTTTGCCTCGCGTTGACAGCGCAAGGCCCATAAGCGACACAGTTTTCACCCGATGCGCCGGATCCTGCCCGTCCTTCTCTTTCTCGCGCTGGTTTCGCCGGCCGAGGCCTCTTTTGCTGTCTGCAACGGTACGGCGCATCCGGCCCGCGTGGCGCTCGGCTATTTCGACGGCACGGACTGGGCGAGCGCGGGCTGGTGGACCATCGCGCCCAAGGCCTGCCAGACGCTGCTCACCAGGCCGCTCGACGCGCGGTATTATTACCTCTATGCCAGCGACGGCGGGCCGGGAAGCTGGGCCGGAAGCCGCAGCTTCTGCGTTTCGATCAGGAAGCGCTTCCGGATTGCGGGCCGCGGCGGCTGTGCGCGGCGCGGCTTCGACCGGAAAGGTTTCTTCGCGGTGGATACCGGCGAGAAGCCGGATTACACACAATGGCTTTCGGATTGAAACAGATGCACCGCATCCGCAAGACGAAGATCCTGGCGACTCTGGGCCCCGCCTCCTCGGCGCCGGCCGAGATCAGGAAGCTGTTCGAGGCGGGCGCCGACGCCTTCCGCATCAATATGAGCCACACCGACCATGCGCAGCTTGCCGCGCTTCACGGCCGCGTGCGCGCGCTCGAAAAGGAAGCCGGGCGGCCCATCGGCATTCTCGTCGATCTGCAGGGGCCGAAGATCCGGCTGGGCCAGCTTCCCGGCGGCAAGATCACGCTGAAGGAAGGCGAGCCGGTGAAGCTCCTGCGCGCCGAAACCTCGAGCGATGCGCACATTCTGCCCATTCCGCACGGCGAGGTCTTCGCCGCGCTGAAATTGAAACATGCGCTTCTGATCGATGACGGGCGCGTGCGCCTGCGCATCCGCAAGGTGGAAAGCGATTGCGCGGATGCGATCGTGGAAGTGGGCGGCGAGCTCAGCGACCGCAAGGGCGTGAACCTGCCCGACACGATGGTTCCGCTCTCGGCGGTGACCGAGAAGGATCGCGCCGATCTGGCCGCCGCGCTCGAACTCGGCGTCGATTGGGTGGCGCTTTCCTTCGTGCAGCGGCCCGACGATGTGGCGGAGGTGAAAAAGCTCGCGCGCGGGCGCGTGGGTGTTCTCGCCAAGATCGAAAAGCCCAAGGCGCTGGAGCAGCTTCCCGGCATTGTCGAGCTTGCCGATGCGCTGATGGTGGCGCGCGGCGATCTGGGCGTGGAGCTGCCGCTCGAAATGGTGCCCGGCCGCCAGAAGCAGATCACGCGCGCGGCGCGCAAAGCCGGAAAGCCCGTGATCGTGGCGACGCAAATGCTGGAATCGATGATCGCGGCGCCGGGGCCGACGCGCGCCGAGGTCTCCGACGTGGCGACGGCCGTGTTCGAAGGCGCCGATGCCGTGATGCTTTCGGCCGAAACCGCTTCGGGCGCTTACCCCGCGCAAGCCGTCGCGATGATGGACCGGATCGCAGCCGCGGTGGAGAACGATCCGCTCTACCAGTCGATCATCGATGCGCAGCGTTCGCCGCCCGAGGAGAACACGCCAGACGCGATCCTCGCCGCCGTCCACGAAGTGACGCATACGCTGCATGCGCGCGCCATCGTGTGCTGGACGAAATCGGGATCGACGGGATTGCGCGCCGCGCGCGAGCGGCCCGAGGCGCCCATCATCGCGCTGACCCCGGCCGAATCCACCGCCCGCAGGCTTTCGATCGCCTGGGGGCTGCATTGCGTGTTGACCGAAGATGCCCACGATCTCGACGACGTGGTGGAGCGCGCGGCCCAGATCGCCTATCGCGAGGGATTTGCGAGGCCCGGCGAGCGCATCGTCATCACCGCGGGCGTGCCGCTCGGCACGCCGGGCTCGACCAATCTCCTGCGCGTGGCCTTCGTGGGCGGGAGCTAGATCCCCTGCCCTTCGACATCGCGCGAAAGCTCGCGCACGCGCCTATCGACATCGAGCATCTTGGGATCGAGCGCGAGCGCCTTGCGGTAGAGTTCGAGCGCCGCGGATTTGTCGCCGTAATCGGCGAGCAGGCTCGCGAGCTCGGCAAGAGCGGCGAATTCGCGCGGATTGATCGCGACCGCCTTCTGCAGCGAGATCATCGCGCCTTCGTCGTCGCCGGCGGCGGCGAGCAGCTCGCCGCGCTCGTGCCAGCCTTCCGCATAGCCGGGCGCGATCTGCGTCACCGAATCGAGGATCTTGCGCGCGGTGTCCTTGTCGCCGTTCTCTTCGGCGGCGAGCGCGCGCGTCATCAGAAGATCGACGCTCGGGCTTCCCGATTGGGAAAAGAGCGCGATGATCTGATCCTCGATTGGTTTCGCGTCTTCGGTGGAATCGGCCTGGGCAAGCTCGGCGAACAATTTGTCGATCTGTCCCGCCGTGCCGTCCTTGGGCTGCGGCGCGGCGTGAACGGCTGCCGGAACGAGCGCGATGGAGAGTGCGAGAAAAAAACGCATGGCGAAATCTTAAGCCGCGAACCCGGCTTCGCGCCAGACGCGGAACTCAGCCCTGGCGCGCCTTGAAGCGCGGATTCTTCTTGTTGATGACATAGGTCCGCCCGCGCCGTCTGATGACGCGGCAATCCTTGTCGCGCTTTTTCAGCGAACGCAGCGAATTGCGGATCTTCATGGGCGAGGCCTTGCTATGAAAAAGAGGCGCGGAACCTATTCATTGGGGTCCACCCTGTCAACGCCGCGGGCGGCGTGTGCTATGCAAGGCGGATCGGGGCTCATCGGGTGCGTCGGGTCTTGCGTATGTTATTGACTTTGCTGAGGAATACCCATTGGCGCGCGATCGCGCGCGCGAGCCTGCTGACCCCCGTCCTGCTCTCGGCCTGCGCCACCGGCGCACCGGGCGCGGCGAAGGCGCCGCATGTCGCGCCGGCGCCCGTGCCGGCGCCGCCGCCCGACGAAGACGCCAAGTTCTACACCTTCGTGAAGGATTTCCGCCAAACCGCCATCGACCACGGAATCTCCGCGGAAGTCTATGATCGCTCGATGGCCGGCATCTCGCGCAATGCCCGCGTCGAAGAGCTGAACCTCGCGCAGCCGGAATTCATCAAGCCCGTTTGGGAATATCTCGACACGGCCGTCTCGCCCCTGCGCGTCGCCAACGGCCAGCAGGAGATGATCGATCACGACAAGATGCTGGAGAAGCTCAAGGTGCGTTACGGCGTGCCGCGCGAAATCCTCGTGGCGATCTGGGGGATGGAAAGCAATTACGGCCAGTCGATGGGCAATTTCAACATGTTCGAGGCGCTGACGACGCTCGCTTATGACGGACCCAGGCAGGAATATGCGCGGCGCGAACTCCTGGCCGCGCTCAAGATGGAGCAGGAACAGCATCTCGATCCCAAGAAGATGCTGTCGTCCTGGGCGGGCGCCTTCGGCAATACGCAATTCGTGCCCTCGTCTTTCCTCGATCACGCGGTGGACGGCGACGGCGACGGCAGAATCGATCTGTGGACCTCGCCGGCCGATGCGCTCGCCTCGACCGCGGCGCTGATGAACAAGGCCGAATGGCATGCGGGCGAGCCTTGCGAATACGAGATCAGGCTGCCGAAGGATTTTGCCTACGCCGATGCCGATTCCGCGAATTTCAAGCCGATGGAGGATTGGCGCAAGGCGGGCGTGCGTACCGCGCTCGGCGCAGGCCTGCCGCAAGGACCCGGCGAAGGCGCGATCTATCTGCCGGCAGGCAGCCGCGGGCCCGCCTTCATGGTGCTGCACAATTTCAACGTGGTCCTGAAATACAACAATGCGGCGAGCTATGCGCTGGGCGTGTGCTATCTCGCGGGCCAGATCGTGGGCAATGCGCCGATCATCGCCGCCTGGCCGCGCAGCGAACAGCCGATGACGCGCGACGAACGCATGGCATTCCAGACCGATCTGAAAACGCTGGGCTACGATCCGGGCGCGATCGACGGCGTTCTCGGCCATCAGGTGCGCGCAGCGCTGCGCGCCTATCAGAGCGCACGCGGGCTTGCCGCCGACGGTTATCCGACCAAAGCGCTGCTCAAGCGCATGGACCGCGAGATCGCAGGCAAGAAATAGCAAAAATTGTCATCCCGGGCGAGCGCAGCGAGGCCCGGGACCCACCAAGCAAACGGCACAGTGGGTCCCGGCTCGCGCGATGCCGACGCATCGCTTCCGCCTCCGCCAAGGCTACGGCGGACAAGTGGCCGGGATGACAATAATTTATGGGAGCGAACCCTACGCATTCGGCACTTGCGTGTCCGCCGTTTCCTCGGCTTCCGGCGCAGAGCCTGCCGCGCGCAATTGCGGCGAGAAATGCGCATAGACATATAACGCCGCCATCAGCACCGCGCCGAAAACATAAGGCGCCACGGGATGCCATTCGTAGAGCGCGTTGCCGATCAGCGGGCCGAAGATGAAGCCCGCGCCCGATGTCGCGCCCGTGAGCCCTGCGATCGCGCCCTGCTCCTGCGGCGAAACGGCGAGCGAGGCGGCGGCCGAATAACCGGGCCGCGCCATGCCGAAGCCCAGCCCCGAAATCACCAGCGCGAACACCAGCGGGCCGAATTGATGGCCGATGACGAAGACGACGTTGGAGAGAAGCGCAATGATGCCGCCCCACTGGATCAGCGCGCGCGCCGACAGGTTGAAGCGCTGCACCACCACGAGCTGCGCGAAGAGCGCGGCCATCGAGGAAGCCATCAATCCGATGGAGATATATTGTGGCGTGTCGTCGGGCTTCAGATGCAGCACGTCCATGAAGAGATAGCCGACGGTCTGGATCGGGATCGCGCCGGCGGTGCTGATGCCGAGACCATAGAGGATGAACGGCAGCACGCGGGGGTCGTGCCATTTGAGCGTGGATTTGACGTGCTGGTGATGGCGCGGGCTCGTGCGCTCGGGCAGGAAGAACCAGATGGCGGCGGCGCTCGCGAAGGCAACCGCGGCGGTGAAATAGAACGGCGCGAACAGCCCGAACACGACCAGTGCGGCGCCGATGCCGGGGCCGACGGTCGTGCCCAGGCCGAACGCCGCGCCGATGGTGGCGACACCTTGCGTGCGTTCGGCGCGCGTCGTGCGATCGGCGACATAGGCCTGCGCGGAAGGCGCCGCACCCGATCCGAAAATTCCGTAAAGCGAGCGCGTGGCGATCATCAGCGGCCACGCCACCATCACCGGCAGCCATCGGCTCACGCCCATGCTCGTGACGGCGGCGAAGGAGGCGAATGAAATCCCGAATGCGGTGAGCCCGATCAGGATCACCGGTTTGCGCCCCCAGCGGTCGCTTCTCGCGCCCCAGAAGCCGCTCGAAAATACCCAGATCGTGGCCGAGGACACGAAGGGCAGCGAGGCTTCCAGTTCCGACAGGCCCAGCTCGCGCGCCAGCGACGGCAGGATCGCGAACATCACCGACTGGCCCGCGCCCATGCACATCAGGCTGAAGAACAGGATGGTGAAAGCGCGCCTGCGCTCGCCCGGCGTGGTCACGCGGGCGAAGTTTTCCGGGCTCGCTTCCGCGAGGGCCCCCAACTTCTTTTCTGTAATTTCGCTCACCGGCCGCGAAACGATAGCAAAGTGACGCGTCCGTCAAGCGGTCAGCGCAGGCGCTTGAAGAGGATTTTCGAGGTATCGCTGCGACCCGAGGCGTCCACCACCGTGATGGTGGCGAAACCCTCGCCCGGCGGCACGAGAGCAACCGGCTCGAAGCGGGCGAAACTGCCGATGATCCGCCCGTCGACCAGCCATGTGAGCGGCGCAAATCCGCCATCGGCCTTGAGCATGATGGATTTGTCGCGCGCATGCGCATCGGCGAGCGGCACCGTCGCGCCATTGGGCGGGAAGGAGATCGTGGGCGGGGGAACATTGGTCTGGCGCGGCGCGGGCGCGGCATCACGCGTGAAGATGCGCAAGCCTTCCGGCAATTGATCGGTCGATTGCACGAGGATGGCGCCGGCGGGCGGCGGCGCGTCGGGCGTTCTGTCGGGCGGAAGCAGGCCGAAGGTCTTGAGCAGAATCGGGGCTGCGGCATCCACGCCGATGCGGCCCGCGCCGGGCGCGCCATCCGCGCGCCCGACCCAGACGACGACGGTGTAATCGTTGGAGAAACCCGCCGACCAGGCGTCGCGGAAACCGTAAGACGTGCCGGTCTTGAACGCGATCTTGCGCGTCGACGAAACGCCCTGCCCCATCGCCCAGCCATCGGGCAGCGAAACGCCGCGCAGTATATCGCGCAGATAGAAGGCGGCCACGCGTCCGAAGAGGCGATGGGTTTTGCCTTCAGGCGCGTCCTTCACATAGCGCAACGGCCGCGCCACGCCGCCATCGGCAATGCCGGTATAGAGCATCGCCATGTCGGCGGCGCTGATGCCGAGACCGCCCAGCGCGATGGGCAGGCTCGGCGTCGCGTCGCGCACGGGAAAGGCCAGATGCGCGCCGGCATTGGTGAGCGCCAGCGTGAAACGCAACGGGCCCACGCGATCGAGCACCATGACGGCGGGAATGTTGAGCGACATGCGCAGCGCATCGCGCGCCGTGACCGCGCCCTGGAAATTGCCGGTGAAGTCGCGCGGCGCATAATCGCCGAAGGTGGCGGCCTGGTCTTCCATCATGCTCGAGGGATGCAGGATCAGATCGTCGAAGGCCATGCCGTAGATGAACGGTTTCAGCGCCGAGCCCGGCGAGCGCGGGCGTTGCGCCAGATCGATCTGGCCGTTCGTGCCCCAATAATCCGTGCCGCCGGCATAGGCGAGCATGTCGCGGGTTTTGTTGTCGACCACGATGATGGCGAGGCTCGCGCCGTCCTGCAGATAATAGCGCTCGCGTGCGGCCAGACGCTCGACCGCCGACTGAAGATTCGGATCGATGGTGGAAACGATGCGCGGCGATTTGCCGGCGCGCACCAGATTTGCCGCGAGATGCGGTGCGCCCAGCGGCATGGCAAGGCGGATCGAAGCCACACCCTCATGCATCGCGATTCTCGCGTCCGACGCCGTGATCACGCCGTCCTCGACCATGCGGGCGAGAACCTTGTCGCGGCCCTTCTTCGCGGCGATGGCGTGGCGGTCGGGCCGCTGGCGCGCGGGCGATTGCGGCAGCGCCACCAGAAGCGCGCTTTCGGAGAGATCGAGCGTCGCGGGCTCCTTGCCGAAATAGGTGAGCGATGCCGCGCGCACGCCCTCGATATTGCCGCCGAAGGGCGCGAGCGTGAGATAGATCGAGAGGATCCGGTCCTTCGAATAGCGCTCTTCGAGCTGGATGGCGCGGATCATCTGCCCGAGCTTGGCCAGCACATTGCGCGTGCGATGCGGTTCGAGCAGGCGCGCGGCCTGCATGCTGAGCGTGGAGGCGCCGGAGATCACATGGCCGGCGGTTGCGTATTGAAACGCCGCGCGCGCGACCGCGATGGGATCGACGCCGAAATGCGCGTCGAAGCGCTTGTCTTCATAGGCTTTGAGCAAAGTCAGATAGCGCGGATCGACATCGCGGACGCTCGTTTTCAGCCGCCAGTCGCCATCCTTGGAAAGAAACGGCCTGAGCAGCGTTCCGTCGCGCGCGTCGACTTCGCGTGAAACGTTCTCGTAGCGGCTCATATCCGGCGGGAATAAAAAATCGGCGGCGACGAGCGCGATGAAAATCGCGAGCGCCGAAAATGGCGCAATCAGGATTTTCGAACGCGGCCTCATCTCAACCTATTGCTTCCCGCCGATCGCCACCGTGCCCATGCTCGTGCGCGCCGTGATGCCGGGCGCGTACATGTCTTCGGCCACGCCCGCGGGCATCGCGAATTTGCCCGCCGTCACCGCGCGCGCGATATAGGCGACGCGGAATTCCGGCTGCGGCTCGGGCGTTTTCGGATCGATCTCGTGATATTGCGAGCCGATGAAGAAGGCGGCGATGAAGCGGTCGTCGCGCGCGTCGGTGACCGTCAGATCCGAAAGCTTGCCGAGCCAGGGATAGGCGTTGGCCATGTCGCCGGTGACGGGCGAATCGATCTCGAGGCCCGAAGGCAGAAGATCGAGCACGGCCATCTGCCGGTAGAGATCGTTGTCCATGCGCCCGCTGATCACGATCATCACGCGATCGTTTTGTTTCAGGTTCGAAAGATCGGCGGGCTGGCCGTCCAGCGTCCACACGGTCTTCTTGATGGTGAGGCCCGTCGCGGCCGCGGGCAGCGGCTGGGCGGGCGTGCCGGAGACGGAAAGCGTGCGCCACACCGGCGAATCCGCCTTGTTGGCGATGGTGACGCCGGCGCCGAGCGCGGCCAACGACGGCGCGAGATGCACGGCGTTGTCCTTGAGCTGCGCCGGCTTGCCGTTGACGAGGATCTTCATCGGCGCGCGCTCGCGCGAGAGCTCATAGGCCGCGCGCAGCATCCACGCTTTTTCCTGCGTCGTGGTGGCGTTGAGTCGCAAATCCACGTCGCCGGTGCGCTTCATCAGCGCGGGCACGATTTGCGGATCGCCGCCCTCGATGGCGAGCGCGGTGGCGCCCGCCAGATCGCGCACCATCGAGCCGTAATCGGCGAGCGAATAGGCCGAGGGATTGGCGCTCAGCAAAATCTCTCGCGCGCGGCCGAAGGCGTAATTGGCGCGGGAGCGGTCGCCCACTTGCGCCGCCGCCGCGCCCGTCAGCGCCGCCGCGATGGCGCTTGTCCATTCGCCGCCGCGCGTGTCGCTGAAATAGCGCAAATTCGAGAGATTGGCCTCGCCCGCCCGCGCGAGCACATAGAAGGCGTAAGCGCGCACCGAATCGTCGTTGGAATCGGAAGCCGCGATCTGTTTCAGCCAGCCGCTGCCGCGCCTCAGCGCCTCGTTGGGAACGACATAGCCCTTGTCCTTCGCCTGTTGCAGGAAATCGAGCGCGAACACGCTGATCCACGGATCGGCGTCGTTGCCCGGTCCCCACATGCCGAAATTGCCGGCGTAATTCTGCATGTCGAGCACGTTGTCGACCGCGTCCTGGATGCGCGCATGCAGCGCCTTGTCCTGCGGCAAGCCCGCGAGCCCCGCCAGATCGTTGAAATAGAGAAGCGGCATGGCGCGGCTCGTCGTCTGCTCGATGCAACCGTAAGGGTATTTGTCGAGCCAGCGCAGAAGCCCCGGAATGTCGTTGAAGCCATGCGAGGCCGAGACATTGAGCGCGACATGGACGGTCGAGGCAATGAGGTCGGAGACGAGCGATTTGTCGGCGGTGTAGGAGCCGCCGCCGGCCAGCACTGCTTCGTCTTCGCGGCTGACATCGAGCTGCGGCGCGCGCACCTCGATCTGCCAGTTGCGCGACACGGCAAAGCCGCCCGGGCCGGTGAGCTTCAACGCGATCGTCGCGATGCCGAGCCCGTTCGCGTTCAGCACCACGGGCACGAGCGTGCGCTGGCCCTTGGCGAGATCGCGCGACAGGACATCCTGCACAGCACCGGCTTCGAGGCCGACGGGTCCGGAGGCCGTGACGGTGGCGGTATATTTGCCGGGAGCACCTTCGACATTGTCGAGATTGAGGGCCGCTTCGGCGCGGTCGCCTGGCGCGAGGAACCGCGGCAGCACGATATCGGCCACCACCGGATCGCGCACGGTGAGCGGACGCGAGGCCGCGCCTAATTTCTTCGCGCTCATCGCCACCGCCATCAGGCGCAATTCGCCGTTGAAATCGGGAATGTCGAGCGGCACTTGCGCGAGCCCGCCCGCGCCCACCTTCACGAGGCCGGAGAAGAGCGCGACGGTCTTGGTCGGCACGACAGCCAGCGTGCGCGCGCCGAACATGTCGCCGCCGGAGCGCAGCGAGCCGATGGCGCCTTTTTCGGGCTTGATCAGGCGGGCGTAATCGTCGCGCATGCCGACGCCGAGCCGGCGCTTGCCGAAATAGTAATGCGCTGGGTCAGGCGATTTGTAATCGGTGAGCTGCAGGATGCCTTCGTCGACGGCGGCGAGCGTGAGATAGGCATCTTCGCCCTGATCCAGTCCCTTCACCGTGACGGGAATGACGAGATGCTGGCGCGGCGTGATTTTCTTCGGCCCGCCGATCAGCGTCATCAGCGTGCGCGCGGAATTGTCGACGCCGAGCCAGGCCACGCCGATGGAGCGCACGGGCTCGCGGCCCGTGGCGTCGTTGAGCGGGCGGTAGTCGGTGACGAGAACATAAGCGCCCGCGCCCCAATCGGCCGATACCGGAATATCGACGCTGGCGCCCGATTGCGGCGCATCGATCAGTTGCGAGGAGAAGACGCGGTCACCCGCCACCACCACCAGCGCCTTGCCGCTCGCGGTGGGCTTGATCGAGACATGCGCGGTTTCGCCGGGCTTGTAGGACGGCTTGTCGGCCGCGACCGGAATGCGGTCGGGCCGGTCGCCGGCCGCACTCGCGGCCCAGCCGGAATAATATTCGAACGAGCTCGACGCGCCGCTCTTGGGATCGGTAATGGTCAGGCGGTATTCACCCCAGGGCATGGATTGCGAAAGCCTGGCCGGCGCATTCGCGGAAATATCGATCGCGCCGCTGGTGACGAGACGGTCGCGCGTGATCGCCTGATATTTCCACTGGCCGTTGTCCATATACCATTGATAGGTCGTGTCGACGCGCGCCCATGTATAGGTGACGTTCGAAAGCGCGACGCGCTTGCCCGTTTCGTCGAGCGCGATCGCCTCAAAGCCCGCCTTGGCGCTTTCCGCGACCGACTCGCCGTCGAAATCGGGACGCAGGCCCAGCAACAGGTTTCGCGTGCGCAAGGGGATATCGACCGTCTTGTCGGTGGTGCGCCCGCCCGGCTCGTGGATGGAGACGCGCGCGCTCACTTTCAGCGGCAAGGTCGTGTCGGCAATGTCGCCGATGGTGCCGGTGACCTGCGTCACGCCCGCCGCATCGGCATCGGGAACGTCCAGCGTCACGACGACATCGGAGAAGGAATCGTCGGCGCGGCCGAATTGATATTGCGCGAAATCCGGGAAGGGCTTGGGATCGGCGGAGATGCGCGCCTCGCCGTCGCCCGACAACCCCGCCGCCGGCGCGCCATAAAGGAAGCGGCTTTCGGCGCGGATATGCATCTGGGAATTGGGATGCAGGATCTTCTCTTCCGGTGTGAGCGTCACTTTGAGCCGCTGCGGCACGAAATCGGCGACGTTGAACTGGACGCGTCCGACCGGATCGGCCTTGGGATCGACGTAAGCGGCGATCTGCCAATTGCCATGGGGGCTGCGCGCATTGAGCGGCAGCGCCCAGACGGCCGTGCCCGCCGCGAGCGAAGCGCCGGCAACCGTCGTGCGCGCCACTTCGACGCCATCGGGGCGGGTGGCGACGAGCGTGAGCGGCGCATTCACCGCCGCGCCCACGCGATCGCGCAGCATGGCGGTGGCTTCGACCGTTTCGCCGGGGCGATAGACACCGCGTTCGGTATAAAGAAAAGCATCGACCGGCCCCGGCGTGGCGCGCCCGCCGACGCCGCGGTCGGTGAGATCGAAGGCGGGACGGCGCAGATCGAGGAAGCTGAAATCGCCGCCGCTCGTATAGGCCATGACGACGACCGGTTCGTCGCCGCCCGTGCCGCGGAAATAGCCCGCGTCGAAATCGGCGCGGCCGGAGGAATCGGTCGTCACCGTTTGCAGGATGTTGTTGTTGCGGGCGACAAGCGTGAGCTTCACGCCGGAGATGGGGCCCGCGCTGGCATAGGAGCGCGTGAACACGCTCATGCCGTTCGCGCCCTGGAAGGTGGTGACGGCGATGTCGGAATCGATCACCCATTGCGCCGCCATGCCGCCGGATTCCCATTCATCCTCGAAATCCTCGGATTTCGCCTTGGCGGCGTCCTCGGCGATCAGCACATAGGCGCCGGGCTTCTTGGCGTTCAGGATGTTGCGGATGGGGATGAGGGTGACGACGGTGTCGTTCTTGACGTTGGCCACGTCCATCGTGCCGGTCCAGACGACGGAGCCTTGCGCGTTTTCGAGCTCGGACTCGTTCCAGGAATAAAGCGTCGTCTGATCGACCACGCCGCTTTCGATCTGCGACAGCAGCCGGTCGCCGACGCGGATGATCTTCAGTTGCAGCTTGTCGACATTGACGGTGGTGACGGGCACGCCGTCGGAATTGTCCCGCGGCAGCACGATGCCGCCCGCAAACCGCACCATGGCCGGCTTGTCGGCGAGGCTGACGGGAACGGCCTCGTCTTCCGCGAGCTTGTCGCCGGCCGCATCCGGCAGGCCCTTCTTCAGCGTGACGTTATAGGCCTGATTGAAGGCGAAGCCCGCGATGCAGACGCTTTCGCCGGCGACGCGCACGGCGACCTTGGTCTCGGGATCGATCGTGAGATAATCCTCGTAATGCGTCTTGCCGCTGGCATCGAGCGTGCGCGTGAAGGAGAGACACACTTCGGCCTGGGGCTTGGAGGTATCGACGACGAGATGGCGGAAGGCGAATTCCGGCTGCTCGGCCATCTCCTCGGGCGTCGCCACATGGGTGATGGCCGAGACGCCGCGGCTCAGGCGCTCGAAGAAGCCGCTCGGCGCCACGCCCTTGCCGCCGCCGCCGCCCAGAAGATAGAGACCCACACCCGCAAGAAGAATGACGGCGATGACGACGCCGCCGATGACCGCATATCTGCGCATGGAATGCCCCATAGGATCGCGCCGGACAGCGCGAGCAAAGCCTAAACCCGCGTGCCATTACCGGCAATTGCGACAATGACCGGAGATGGTGGCGGCGGCGTGACCAAGACGCGGAAAGGTGGTGGCGTTTCTATTCCGCAAGGATGGCGGAGAGCTCTTCGCCGCCCGCCACGCGAGCCCTTATGTTGCGGCGCACGAGAAGGCGCAGCGTGGCGAATTGAACAAGGAACAGAACGATCTGGCACGAAAGCGGCACGAACGACACGAACCACGCCCAGGCCGCCATGCCGAAGCGGAACGCGACGAAAAGATTGACGGCCGCCAGCACGAACATCAGCGCCGACCAGGCATAGCCCCAGCCGACCAGAATTCCTTCGGAGACGTTCCGGCCGACGATCGGCGGAAGATAGCGCCCCATCCAGTTGCGGCGGAGCATGACGCAGCCCACCGCGAACGTGCCGATCGACGGTTTGATCATGACAAAGCGCGGATTGTGGGTGAGGAGGGTTGCGCCGCCCAACACAATGACCAGCGCCAGGCTCAGCCATTGCATCAGATCGATCTTGCGTTTGCGGAAGAGGAGATAACCGATCTGCGCCGCGCCCACGCCGATGCCGAGTACGATGCCCAGCCGCACGCTTCCGGTGATGGCGTAAAACGCCACGAAGATGATCGTGGAGAGGAAATCCTCCGCCAGCGGCCTAAACGCCTTGAGGAAATACTTCATGGGATAAGACTACGACATCCGCCAATACCACAACAATTGTCATCCCGGGCGAGCCTAGCGAGACCCGGGACCTACCGTGCCGCCTTCGCCGTGGGTCCCGGCTCGCGCGATGCTTCGCATCGCTTGGTTGGGATGACAGTTGTTACTCCGCGTCGCGCCAATTGCCGTGGAAGCCGAAGGGCACGCGGCGCGGCAGGCGCGCCACCGCCAAAGGCTTGCCCGCGACATCGCCCGCATCGAGCACGACGAGATCGCTGCGGTCCTCGTCGCCGCGATAGACGACCGCGAGGAGGAACCCGTCGCCTTCGGAAGCCCTGGCGTTGCGCGGCACGAACACCGGCTCGGAGGTGATGTTGCCCGCCCCGAAGGAATGGTCGGCGCGCGCGCCCGTCTTGTGATCGATGTGGACGATGGCGCTGAAGCCCGTTTCGAGATTCTGGCGCGACTGGCCGGCGAGATAACCGTGGCGATAGGCAAGGCCTGCGAAGCGCTCGTCGAAGCGGGGGAACTCGCCCGGCGTATCGTCCAGCGCCTCGCGCTTTATGACATTGCTGTTGCTCGCGAGATCGAAGGTCCAGCGTTTGAGCGTCGCCGGAACGTCGATGCCGCGCGAGCCATCGGCATTCGGAAAGAGCGGCGCCGCGGGATATTCCATCACGTCCACGAAAATCTTGCTGCCCTCTTCCCACATATTCATCGGGTGGAAGACGTAGCAGGGATCGGTCTCGAACCAGCGGATGGTCTCGACGCCCGCATCGCGCGCCATGACGCCCACGAAGCTTCCCGCCTCCGGCTCCCAGGCGATGGGCGATTTGCCGGCAAGCGCGCGGGCGAGCTTCATGGTGAGAGGCAGCACGGGGAACATCACATGTTTCCGCGTCACGAAGAAATCATGGATCATGCTGGAATAGGGCGCCTTGAAGATGTCGAGGCGCGTGACCTTGCCGGTCCTGTCGGCGACGCCATAGACGATCTTGTCGGAGAACGGCATGCCCTCGGCCGAATAGCCGAAGAAGACGAGCTCGCCCGTTTCCGGATCGATCTTGGGATGGGCGGTGAAGCGCCCGGCCTTGCCGGCGTAATCGCGATAGCCGCGCGGATCGAGGCTGACGGGATCGAGTTCGAAAGGCTGATGGCCTTCTTCCAGCGCCAGCAGGCGATTGCCATGCCAGACGATGTTGGTGTTGGCGACGCCGGAATCCTTGCCGAGCACCATGGGCGATGAGGTCATCGGATTGCCGAAGGCGCCGAACATCGACTTGCCCGCCTTGTGCTCCACGTCCCATTTGGGCGTGCGTACATAGCGGTTCTTGTAGGAGACCTTGCCGTCCTCGATCGTGAAGGCGTGGATCATGCCGTCGCCCGCGAACCAGTGATGGTTGGGATCGCGCGGATCGAATTGCGGATTGGGGCCGTTGCGATAGAGCGTGCCGGCCAGCTCCTTCGGGATCGCGCCTTCGACGGGAAGGTTCGCGTAATCGTCCTCGCTGCGGACGGGCCCGAAATTGCCGGTGAGATAGGGATTGATGCGGGCGGGTGCGTTCATGGCCGGTCTCCATCAAAATTATACGTTGTAAATTTATACCGTAAGCTATAGCCTTGCGCAAGAGGTATTTTGAGTCGCCATGCCGAAAGTTCTCACCCAAGCCGAACTGGCCGATTTCCGGGAAAAACTCGCCGATACCGCCACCGGTCTTTTCGCGGAGAGGGGCCGGGAGGGCTTCACCATGCGCGAGCTCGCCGCAGAGCTCGGCGTGAGCCCCATGACGCCCTACCGTTATTTCCGCGACAAGGACGCGATCCTGGCGGCCGTGCGCGCGCGCGCCTTCGATCAGTTCGCGCAGGCGCTCGAGGACGCCTTCGCCGCGCCCGGCAATTCGCTGGAGAAATCCATCGCGGTCTGCGACGCCTATGTGCGCTTCGCTTTCGGCAAGCCGTCTTCCTACAAGCTGATGTTCGACCTCTCCCAGGCCGATGCCTGCGACTATCCCGACCTCGTGCGCGCCATGGAGCGGGCGCGCGCCACCATGACCGATTACGTGAAGGCGTTGGTGAAGGACGGCGTGTTCCGGGGCGATTCCGGCGTGATCGGCCATGTGTTCTGGGCAGCACTCCACGGCATGGTGATGCTGCAACTGGCCGGCCAGCTCGCGCCCGATTGCGATTTCGAGACCATCCGCAGAGCCGCCTTTGCCGCGCTCGGCGAGGGTTTCGCGGCCCGTCATTGACCATTCATCGGCCTTTGTCTTGACCGGGGCCGAGGCCTGTGGGTCCATGCGCCGTTCTCGATCGAGGCGCGGCTCTTGGCCGAATTCGCATTCTATCCGGCGATATTGTCGGGCGGCACGGGATCGCGGCTGTGGCCGCTGTCGCGCGCGGCGCTGCCCAAGCAGCTTCTGGCGCTGGCGGGCGAACGCACCATGATCCAGGAAACGGTGCTGCGCGCCGCATTGCCGGGCGCGGCCTCGCCGCTCCTCATCTGCAATGACGAACATCGTTTTCTCGTGGCCGAGCACATGCGCGAGATCGGCGTCAAGCCCAGCGCCATCGTGCTCGAGCCGATGGGGCGCAACACCGCGCCCGCCGCGGCCGTTGCCGCCTTGAAGACCGCCGAACGGCAGGCGGATGGAATCGTCCTGCTGCTGCCATCCGATCATGTGGTGACCGGCGCGGAAGGATTTGCGCGCGCGCTTGCGATCGCGATCGCACAGGCGGCGAAGGGCGATATCGTCACCTTCGGCATCAGGCCGTCGCGGCCCGAGACGGGCTATGGCTATATCGAGACCGGCAAGGAAATCGCGCCGGGCGCATTCGCCGTTGCGCGCTTCACCGAGAAACCCGATGCCGCGACCGCGCAAGCCTGGCTCGCGGGCGGCCGGCATTTGTGGAACAGCGGCATGTTCGTGTTCCGCGCCGATGTGTTGATCGGGGAAATGGAAGAATTCGCGCCCGAGGTGCTGGCCGGGGCGCGCGCCGCCCTCGCCGCCGCCAAAGGCGATCTCGATTTCGTGCGCCTCGACAAGGACGCATTCGCGCAGGCGCCGGAGATTTCCATCGACTATGCGGTGATGGAGCGAACGAAACGCGCGGCCGTCGTGCCGGCCGATTTCGGCTGGAGCGATGTGGGATCCTGGGCAGCACTCTGGGAGCTCGCGCCCCGCGACGAAGCGGACAACGCGCTTTCGGGCGATGTGCTGATGGAGGATTCGCAAGGCTGTTACGTGCGCGCGGAAAAAGGCGTGGCGGCCGTTGTCGGCGTCGAGGATCTCGTGGTCGTGGTGACGGGCGATGCGGTGCTGGTGGCCAAACGCGACCGCGCGCAGGACGTCAAGGCCGTGGTCGAGAAATTGAAGGCACGTGGCGGCGAGATGCATCTCAACCATCCCAAAGTGTTCCGGCCCTGGGGCAGCTTCGAATCCGTCGACCGGGGGGCGCGCCACCAGGTCAAGCAGATCGTGGTCAAGCCCGGCGAGCGGCTGAGCCTTCAGATGCATCACCATCGCGCCGAACATTGGGTGGTGGTGGAGGGTGTCGCGCGGGTGACGCGCGACGACGACACGTTCCTGCTCAACGAAAACGAATCCGTCTTCATTCCGCAAGGCGCCAAGCATCGCCTCGAAAATCCCGGGCCGGCGCCCTTGCGCCTGATCGAGGTGCAGTCGGGTTCCTATCTCGGCGAGGACGACATCGTCCGCTTCGAGGATTCCTACGGGCGGAAATAAGGGCGGCGATCTCCCGCCGCCCCCAAGTCATGCAAGCGTAAATCAGAAATTTTTCGTGACGCGGACGCCGTAAAGCCGCGGATCGGTGAGGAAGACGTTGGTGGTGAGGCCGCTGTCGTCGGAGTTCAGGAATGCGCCGGTGATATGCGTCACATCGAACACGTTCTTCACATAGCCCATCACCTGCCAGCCGGTTGCGTCCGTCACGATCAGCGCCAGATTGACATTCGAATACCCGCGCAGCTTGTCGAAGGTCATATCATTGAAGATGCGCCAGTAGGATTGCGACTGCCAGTAGAAGTCGCCATGCAGTGTCGCCGCCCAATTGTCCGACACCGGCATGGTGTAATCCGCCGACAGCGACGTGGTGAAATGCGGTGCATTCGGCATCTGGTTGCCGCCGATATTTTTGGCGAAGCCTTCGCCGCTGTTGGGCGGAGCATAATCGACGCCGTTATAGACATCCTGGCCCGTGTTCGGATCGCCCGGCGTGCCCGCCAGCGGATCGAAGCCGATATAACCTGGCCAGTGTGTGGGATCGGGATTTGCCACATAGGGCTTGTTCGTTACCGGGTCATTTCCAAGCGAGTATGCGTAATAGCAATCATAAATCGATGTCGGAGTAAGCCCAGAACCCACCTTACCGGCAAGCACCTGATTTTCAACATAGGTCGGCATAATGCAGTTGGAAGTCTCGGTGACCCAGGGCTTGACAACAACCCAATCCGGATTGCCTGCCGTGCGATCCATCAGGTCGATGGCATATTGGTTCTTGTCGAAGGTGGCATCCTCATATCCGCCATTGAAGCCGAATTTCAGGCCCGGTATTGGCGACCATGTCGTTTCAAGTTCCGCGCCCTTGACCGTGGCGTTGAAATTCAGATTGACCGATGTACGATCCACAATCTGCGAGATTTGATAGCCTTGGTATTTGTAGAGGAACACATCTGCATTGAGCGTCATGGTGCCGTCAAGCAGCGTATTCTTCGTGCCGAGTTCGAAGGCGTCGTTGAATTCCGGTTTAAATATCAGCGGATGCGTTGTGACGCCGGGGGACGTTTGCAACTTGCCCTGTACGGAGAATGGCGTGACGCCGGGCGGGTTAGCGCCGCCAGCCTTGTAGCCGTGTGCATAGGACGCATAGACAAGAGACTGATCGGTAAAATCGAGCTTGGGTGTCCAGTTTACGACAGTGCGGCCCGTAAATTCCTGCCATTCCTGTTTGACAACACCGTTGACGCATTGGGGATCGGAACCGAGGCAGCCCTGCGGAATTCCCTCGCCCGGCAAGGCAGCCCAACTCGGATATTCCTCGAAGGTTTTCTGGTCGTCCGTCCAGCGCAGGCCGCCGGTCAGTTTCACATCGGGCGTAACCTGATAATAGACTTCGCCAAAGCCGGCCCAGGACTTAAGCTGGTAGGGATTCTTGCTGAGGAAGTAATTATGCCCTTGTCCATTAACCTGATCTAACGGATTCGGATCGACATAGGAGCAGCCGATACCGGGGAAAATCGGGGCCAGGCTTACGACAACGCCGGCCACCGCCGGCTGCGGGTCGCAATAATTGGCGATGGAAGCATCGAACGGAATATGTTGCAAACCATAACCGTAGTTGCCGATTCCTCCCCAGGTCGAATTCAGATCGAATTGCTCGACCAGCAGGGTTATGGCATTGGCGAACACATAATAGTTCTCCAGGGTGTGATAGGTCATGAAATTCGCACCGGCGACAAAGTTCAGCGGTCCCTTGAAGTCCGATGCCAGCCGCACTTCCTGATAAAATTGCCGGGACTGCTCTTCCGACACGTCTTCGGCGACAAAGCGATTAGAACAACCAAGCTGCGGATCGCAGAACAGATGGTCACTGCCGATCCAATTTTGCTTTACGTTCCCGTCCGGGCCGTATATCGGCACCGTATCGAACCGGTTGTAATCTTCCGTTGAATACAGATTGTCCGTATTGTAACCAGTCTGCGAGGTCAGCGTCAGATCGGATGTCAGGTTGTAATCGACGTTGAATTCGAGCGTATCGTTGTGCGCCTTGTAGCGTGGCTGAATAGCGGAGCTTATGGTGCGCAGATCCGGCGATTGGAGCAGTCCGCCATAGGGGTCACCGGCAAGACCTTTATTGAAACCCCCACCAAAATAGCTGGTGAACGTTGCCAAAAAGGGAACGAACGGGATAGAAAACCCATTCGGCGATTGAAAAGCCTGCGGCGAATAGAGGGACGTCGGACGGCAGCCCTGTTCTATGAAAAGAGCCCCGTAATTCTTCGAGTTCGGGACTGTGATTGTTTTGTTACCATCGCCGGGTATCTGCGGGCCTCGCGGGCCGTCGATAACGGACGGACCAGTATCCCG